>Ga0209181_10000159_pt1 | contig 121881 bp, 109 predicted proteins | sample MAT05_FD_187208 | JGI IMG/M metagenome (GOLD analysis project Ga0209181, IMG submission 187208) | Freshwater microbial communities from Lake Fryxell liftoff mats and glacier meltwater in Antarctica - MAT-05 (SPAdes) (version 2) | ecosystem: Environmental > Aquatic > Freshwater > Ice > Liftoff...
GACGTGCTGAATCCGGGTTCAAAGATGAGTTCCAGCAATTCTCGATCGCTGGCTGTGTCCAACACCTCAGAGTCCATGCCCATCTTTTCTGCCCGGGCCCGAATTTTATCAAGATTGATTCCACCGCCATCTTCGCTGAGGGTAATTAAGGTGCGGTTCCCTCGATAAGCGGCTCTGATCTCGATCGTGCCTTGGAGGGGCTTACCACGGCCTAAGCGAGTTGCTGCATCTTCGATCCCATGGTCAAAGGCGTTACGCAGCAAGTGCATCAGGGGATCGCTCAGGGCTTCCAGAATCACGCGATCGATGAGGGTGCCACCGCCGTAGATCTTCAGTTCCACAGGCTTGCCATACTCCCGTGACAGGTCACGAATGGCTCTAGGGAAGCGACCCACAATATCGGAGAGGGGACGCATTCTCACCTGGGTCAGGCTGGTTTGGAGCTGCCTGGCTGTGCGGTTGAGGTCACGGCTGGAGTGGTCTGCATCCTCTAGGCTCAGGTCAATGTCGCTGGTTACCTCTTGAATCTGTACGATCGTTTCCATCACCTCTTGGGACAGCAGATGCAGATCGCTGTAATGATCCATTTCCAGGATGTCGAAGGCGGATGTGCGCGACTCCAATTGCCAGGGGCTAGACCCAATGTCCCCCTGGGCGTTGCCATTGCCAGCATAGTTGCCGTTGGAGCCATTGGAGCCATTTCTACCAGAGGTGGCGAGGGTCAGGGAGGAGCCAAAGCCTGCCCCGATCGATTCTGTAGCCACTTTGTCGTAGGCAGTGCGGAGGCGGATGTTTGACTGTTCCAACGATCGCATTCGATAGCCCAGAGTCCGCACCAGATTTCGTAGGCGATCCAGGTGGAGGCTAATCCCGTTGCGCTCGATCGTCAGTTCGCCAAAAAGGTCATTTAACTGGTCAAGTTGTCTGACTCCCACCCGCACCGTGTTGTCTTGAAGTTCTCCAGCTTGAGCCGCTAGCACGGCTTCTGGAACGGGCGGCGGCGCTACCCAAGCGGGAGATTTCACATCTGAGGTCTTAGCCGCGATCGTTTCCAGCAATGGCGGTGCATCTCGTACTGGTTCTGCTGGTGGTAATTCTGAGGCAGGGGTCTCCGTAGCGAAGCCATCTTCCAACAGCAAGTCAGGGAAGGCATCGGCAGGCACCAAGTCTGCATTGAGGTTGAAGTCTGCTGCATCAAACCCCTCTGCTGCTAAGTTGGCAGCAAAATTCTCTAGGGCGAGATCGTCCATCAGATCTAGGTTGCCAAAGTCTGCATTGGCAAAGTCTGTGTCGGCAAGGTCTACATTGGCAAAGTCTGTGTGAGCAAAGTCTGCGATCGGCTCCTCGATCGGCTCCTCGATTTCAACATTTGCAAACTCCAGACCTGCATCTGCAAACGCTCCACTCACGGTCACATCATCCGCTGGGATCACCAGTCCTTCGTCTGCCAAATCAAGCAATGCAGCATCAGATTCAACCACCTCAGACACAACTGCTGATCCAGTAGTGATCCCCGCCCAGTCAAGCTGAGTGGGCAGAATATCCATCTGACCAATGAGAATCAAAGCCTGGGATCTGCGCCATGTTTGTAGGGCTGCTGCTGCGATCGTCTGAATTTGCTCTGGAGCCGCTGCGATCGCCTGAACGATCGACTCACACAACGCGCTGAACGCGGGCAACTCCAGCATCTCGCCCAAGCCACCCAACTCCTGCGCCGTTATTGACACTTCCTCTAGCAAGCACGGCTGATCGGAACTGGCGAAAATGTCCTCTAAGCGTTGCAGGCTACCCTCAACCTCGCTTTCAAACAGTTGGGTCACCATGTCTAACCCATCTTCGGGGTCAGTTGAAAGCGCCATCGCTTCCACATCAGGCTCACCCAGGCGATCGGACAGGCGGCTAAAAATGGGGTTGGCATGGCTCTCTATCCAAGCATCATCAGCCGTCGTGCCTTGGCGATTCAGCCCGACCACATAACTGAGGCAATCTAACCCCGAAAGTAAGTCTCCCTCTAGCTCTGCATCAATGGTGAGCGATCGGCGTTTAGACTTCAGAACCTTGAAAAAATCTTCAAAGCGGTGAGCTAGGCTACTCAGGGTTTCAAACCCCATCATCGCCGCGCCTCCCTTGACCGAGTGGGCCGCCCGCAGCGCTCCATCCATTTGGCTATCTGTGCAAGATGTGCCAATTTCCAGAAGCACCGACTCGATCGTATCCAGGTACTCTTGAGCTTCCTCTAAAAACTGGAGCCGAATTTCTTGTTCTCTTTCCTGGGACATATAGCTCTGGGGAGTGACGAAATAACAGGAATAATCTTGCGCAGACAGCTTTCAGGTTTCAAGTTTTAGCTAAGCGATTTAGTCAGACAAGAGGCTTAAGCCCCTTGTTCTACACAGTCCTCTAGAGAACAGTCCTCTAGAGAATTGGTATAACCAACCCCAATTTCTAAATTCTCGCTCCCTGATTTTTAGGCTCCAACCTTAAACACACCCACAGAAGCCTGTAGCTGTTGCGCCACTTCCACCGTCTGTTTCAGCGCTCCTGAGACCCGTCGGGAAGAAGCAGAGGTACGTTCAGACGATTTAGCGATCTCCTTCATCAGACTCGTTACCGCTTGAGACGTTTGCGCCTGCGACACCGTAGCGCTGGAAATCGACTGCACCAAGTCATCAATCTGTTTTGACACTTCCACAATATGCCCCAAGCTGTTCTTCGCTTCCTCCAGTAACCGGGTTCCTTCCACCACCTGGGTGGTGCCTAGTTCCATTGCCCCCACCACCTCACTCGTACCCAACTGGATATTTTCCACAATCTGCTCAATTTCCTTCGTAGCTGCCGCAGATTGGGCCGCCAGTTGACCCACTTCTTCGGCAACCACCGCGAAGCCACGACCTTCTTCACCTGCACGGGCTGCCTCAATACTGGCGTTAATTGCCAGCAGGTTCGTTTGCAGCGCAATCTGGTTGATCAGCGAAATTACCTTAGAAATTTGTTGAGACGATTCCCCCAACCGCTTCACTTTCTTCGCCGTTTCAGCCACCGTTTCTCGCAGGTTCAAAATACTCACCACTGTACGATCCATAGCAATCCCGCTAGCTTCAGCAGTAGTGGAAGCAGTTCGAGCCACCTCTGCCGCCTGTCGAGCGCTCCCTGCCACCTCTTGAATCGATACGGTCATCGCTTCTACGGAATCTAAGGTGCGAGTGATTTCCTCGGCTTGAGCCATCGCCTCGTCAGCCAGGATGCGGATCGAACCTTCGTTTTCTCCCAGAGAGACGTTCACCTGGGTGGCGGCTTCTTTCACCTGAATCACGATCTGTCTCAAGCTTTCGATAATGGCGTTAAAGAAGTCGGCAACGGTGCCAATTTCCCCCACGGTGACATCAGCACGCACCGTCAAGTCTCCTCTAGACGCTTCTTCAATGTCGCTCAGCAGATCCACCAGTTGCAATTGCAGGGTTTCTTTCTGCTCTCGCTGCTCCTGGGAGATCACTTCGGCTTGTTGCCGCGCTTTTTCCAATTGCTCCAACAGGTTTGCTTGGTCGAGGGCAATCCCGACCTGGGTTGCCAGTTGGGTAAAGACATTGATTTCAGAGGACTGCCAAGGACGAGGCTGGGAGCATTGATGCCCCACTAACAGACCGAAGAGTTGATTCCTGACCCGAATGGGAGCGACAAGAACAGACCTTACGGCGTACTGCTCTAGCCAACGGGCATGGGTGTCGCTGGCATCTTGGTCTTGGCGAATGTCATCGATCGCCCGAATCTTGCCGTTTCTATAGTGTTCAATGTGTTTTTCCCTGAAGGCAGGGTTGTCCACCTTTGCCCCCAGCATTTGCGGTAAGTTTGGCAACACTGACTCAACCACAACCGTGCCAAGACCTGTCTGCTGATCCAGGCGATAAACTGCAACGCGATCGATCTTTAAGGTCTGTTGGAGTTCCTTAGCAGCCGTCTTGAGAATATATTCTGGATTGAGAAACTGCCGAATTTTAAGCGTGATATCTGTCAACAATTGGGCCCGTTTTGCCTCCAATTCCTGTTCACCCATCAACATCTGAATTTGGTCAGCCATGAGATTGATATTGGAACCGAGAAGGGACATTTCATCCTCCCCAACGATATTAAGTCGGGTGTCCAAGTCTCCCTCTCCCAGTTTTTGCACTGCATTCGCAGCGTTAATAATGGGGCGCGTTGATTGGTTCGCCAAGTATGCGGCAATGGCAGCAACCAGTCCAGCAACGACAAGGGAACTCACGATGAAAATGGTGCGAATCCACCCCAGAGGAGCAAAAGCAGCATCCCGGTTCGTGGAGATCAGGACATCCCAATTTAAATTGGGTACATCTGGCACAGGACGAACCGGCGAATAGCTGACCAAGTTGTTGTTAAATTCCGCAGAAACCTTGACTCCGTCCTCATTCAACCTGGCAAAGCCAGGAAAGGTCTCAGCAGCAATCATGTCGATCTGTTTAGGATCGCTAGCGAGAACGAATTTACCCGCAGAGTCAACCAGATAGTATTGGTCTGAGTTTGACCCATAGGTTCTGACGATCTCATTGAGGGGATCAATGGGGAGCCGCGATCGAATTACCGCGATCGTCTTCCCCGTGTATTGATCTTTAATGGGAGCCGCAAAGTAAAGGCTCAAAATGCCCGACTTGGACTTTTCTGGCGCACTAATGACCGGGCGGTTAGTTTTAAGAACCTCCTGGAAATAGCTCTTATCCTTGGGATTTTCCAACGTAGCGCCCTGGGATTGAGTAATGACATTCCCATCCAGATCAAAAACTCCGATGCCACTGTAGACCTTATAAGCCTCAACATAGCTATCTAGTACCGTTTGTTTTTGGAAGGATGTAGTCTGGGCCCGTAACTTAGGGTCAGTGAGAATTGGCAAAACTGATAGAACGCGTATATCTCCATACCGAGCCGCAATGAAGCGATTGACCGTATCCCCCAATTCCGAGGCTTTTTGCGCCTTTGTTTCCTTAATCTGATCTTTAATCGAACGCTCAGCTCCAACGTAAGCGCCTAACCCAGTTAGAACAACAGGAATCACGCCCAGCATCACTGCCACTGCGATCGCCTGGTTTCGCAGACTTTTCGTTGCCACTCGCTTCTGAGTCGAGCGGGATGGCAGCATCTTGGGGGTTCGCTGTCTCATCACTGAGTCGATCGATTCTGGGGCTGATTCCTGCATCCCTACCACCTCTGGCTGACGAGAGACAACCGGAGGAGCAGGAGCCTGAACCGCAGTTTTGCTCACCGCACCATTTTGAGGAAGGCTATTCGTTGATGGGGTGGGTCGCGGTGAACCGGATTGGGGCTGATTGCGAGGATTGCCCTGATTCGGTGCATCATTCTGAGTAGCCATAGCGCAAGTGCCTCAATACGATAGAGAAGGGACAATAAATTGATAAATTGTGGTAGTAAATAATGTAATAGATAAATTTTTCGGAAAATAAGTCAAAATCCAAGCTGGCAAAATTCCTGGCGACACGAAAGTTAGTGACCTTGTAGATCTGGAGAACGAACGATCGCCTCCGCATCTAATACCAACAAGTTTTCTGATAGCTGAAGGATGCATCCCCGCAAATAGGGCACTAGAGCCGCATCAATTAAGCCATCCGCAGATTGGGTGGAGTCAGCGGGAAACCGCACAACCCCTTTAACCTCTTGAATGGATAGGGCGAGAGGGGCCGATCCGACTCGAACGACAATGATATTGTGCTGCGCCACGCTGGGATCAAGGGGAGGCAAGCCCACCATCCGTGCTAAATCGACCAACCAAAATACTCGGCTACGGCGATTGAGCAAACCCAAGACACAGGTTGGCATATTGGGGATGGGAGTTAGATTTTGTGAAGCTAAAACTAGCACCTCCTGTACGTAGCCTAGGGGTAGTACAGCAGAAACCTGGGTATCCAGTTGTAATCTTAGATACGCATCCCCTTGAACCTTCTGAGGACGACTAAGATCGGGTAGGGTAAGAGTTAAAGTATCAATCATTACAGACAATTACTGGGTTGACGATTCAGGAGAAATCATTTAAGCAACAACAGACTTAACCGCACGAATCAATTGCTCCCGTGTGAACGGCTTCGTAACGTAAGCATCCGCCCCCTGTTTTAAGGCCCATAAACGATCGAGTTCTTGATTCTTGGAAGAACAAATAATGATCGGCAACTTCTCTGTGTCAGGATTCTTCTTGAGGGAACGGCACAATTCAAACCCACTCATTCCTGGCATCACAACATCTGTAATTACTAAATCAGGTTTATACTCCAAAGCTTTATTCAAACCATCTTTTGCATCACTGGCGATAATCACAGAGTAGCCACTATCTCGCAGATATTTACTGACTAACTCCAGTTGGGAGGGGGTATCGTCTACAACTAAAACTGTATTCACGTGTTGTTATCCTTAATACACTGTAGATGTCACGGTGATTGATTCAAGCATTAGTTGATATTAATCGATAGCACTGTTGAACTAGACGAAGTAATGAATGAATCTGAAAGAAGAACTTCAGTGGCTTGAAGCGTTAGCAAAACCAGTTAGCATCCGCATTAAGTTAAGTATTCATTAAGCTAGGTGTTTAAAGACAACTTTCAACAATTCTGACTTGGAAAACGGCTTGGTCATGTAGTCGGATGCCCCTGCAAACTTAGCTTTTGCCCGATCGATAATTCCTGTGTTTCCTGTCACCATCACGATCGGAGTCGTACCAAACAAAGAGTGGTTTCGGAGTAAGCGACAGAGTTTGTAGCCATCAATATTGGGCATCCCAATATCCAGCAAAATCAGATCGGGCTTTAAGCGAATGACTTGAATCAAAGCCTTAAGCGGATCATTAATGGCCACCACTGTGAAATTCTCGTCATCTAAAAACCGCTTCATTTCATTGAGAATCGTCGGGCTATCATCGATACAAGCGATCGTATGAGTGCGTTTGCTGGTTTCCTCACTGGGAGCCTGAAGCACGGTTGACGAAGTCTGGATAATTGTATTGCTGTGTGCTGGAGATGTCGCAGGTTCGGGTTGCTTTTGCACAGTCCTTGACACAGGAGCAGGAACCTTAGGCAGGAGATCGAAGGGAGGCTTGGGTTCACGCAGGACGATCGTTCCGTCTGTGATGTATCGCCGTAGACTCTGCGCCAGCTTGATTTCATCCTGATTCATCAAGGTAGCCAGGTGGCGAAAACTAAAGCCCTTTAAAACCGCTCCTAACTTACGCTGCATCTCCGGTGTCAACTTCTGCTGTGCCTGAGTTTGGCTCGCCAGGTAAGGACGCTGATAGGGAGAGTAAATCTGTGGACCCAGCGCCTGCCAACTTTGCAGCCGTTTACGGCAGGCATCTACAACCACTGGCAAATCAAAACGACAGAATGTGGGCAACTCTTCCAGTTGATCGAGAAATTCAGTCTTTCCCTCCTTAAGCAGCACAAAGGATTCCATCACTTCATTGACCAAATGCTCGATCAGAGAAGCGGCTTCCACCGGATTGAGATAACGCTCATTAACCAACCAACAAATTGCTCGATAGTCTTGGCTCCCCGATGCACTATCCTTGGAACGCTCAAACATCGGGCGCAGTTTGGATCGAGTCTCATTGTCCAGTGTAGAAATTTGATGACTGAGACGACGCAGATGGTTATCAATTCGATCGAAGGGATCTACTGAGTGAGATGCATAGGTAATTTTTCCATTCTCCAGCATCACGACCCAAGTAATTGAGCCGTCTGATACTTGTAGGCACCCATTCGCCGAGGAATTCGCCAATTGAGCGAGGGAATTGAGAGGACGCGACTTAGGGGAGGCTCCTTGACTCACCATAGGAGATGCCCGACGACTAGTAACTTCATTCATTTTTATCTCAATCAGGGAGAGTTATTGAGCAGCAACTTGCACGATTTGCCTCGCCAAAGGCGCTACGAAATATTGAAATATACAGCTATGAATAAGTAACGTCAGGAATCGAGGAAAAACTATGAGGTATCAAACTACACGTAGTAGTTAGCGCTGCATCCTATGTCGCAGATCTATGGCTTCGCAGATCTATTATTTAATTGTAGGAATAGATTACTCCAAATAGAGTCATCTAATGACACATCATATTAGATATCACATAGGAGCAATAAATATTGTTGTAGTCTAAAAGCCAAATCCAAAATAATAGTGCCCTGCCTAAGAGTTCCCTATCAGGACTAAAAAGAGTGCAACTCCGCAGTTTCCTGCCCAAAGTTTGTTCAATTACTAGTGTTCTGTCAAGAAAATTTTGAGGGGTCGAAGACCCTCAAAATTTAACTCCAACTAACCTCCCGGCTTTCAGCTACCCGTCAATTAATGATTGACAGACTACTAGTGTTCTGTCAAGAAAATTTTGAGGGGTCGAAGACCCTCAAAATTTAACTCCAACTAACTTCCGAGCTTTCAGCTACCCGTCAATTAATGATTGACAGACTACTAGTGCAGTCTACAGGAAATGAGGACGAAGAGGGTCGAACGTCTCTTAACCAGGGCTAGATAATTCTACTTGCCTCCTAAAGTTGCTCTTTGCCATTGCTAACCACTGCTGCTAACGATCGAGCTGAGCGGCTATCAATAACCTTTGCCATAACACCGATCAACCTTGAAAGTCCGCTCCAACCGGGTTGTTAGACCGTGTTAACTTTACTGAGTTCGACAAGACCTCCCTCAAACACCTGCACTGTTAGCTGATAGCCCTCCATTAGCGACATCCCAATCAAGGGATCTGAGTCAGCTTCATCAACCGGGATGGTCAACGGATCTCCATCCCAAACGACTATCGCTTCATAAACATTGAAAACACACTCGCTGCCGTCTCCAAGAATGGCGCGTCCTCGCCTTTTCCATCTTAGATTTAACTGGGCAATCAAGTCAGAAGGCAGCGAAAGCCAACCATCAAAGCCTGTGTCTACGATCGCATCTTGCGTGTAAACCTTACTATCGGAACCACAAACTGAAAGTGGAATAATCGGCTCAAAATCACGGACAACTCCAGCGATCATACGGCTCTCTTCGTCCGTCCGCCGAATCGACGCACATGACGGGAACCAACACGAATAATCCAGATTTGAGCATCTGGGTAACGGGCTTCGAGGCGATTGCAGGCAGCAACTTCACTTGCATCCACCTCAAAGGCTCCAGTTTCGAGATCTATCGCCACAATCTTGCCATGATTGCCTTCCTCAACTTGTTGACGCACCTGAGATTCATAAATCTCATCGCCCCGTCGAGCAAATTCTTCTTTGCTGTACCGGGGTTGTCGAACTGTCATAGGCTTGCCCTCGTTTCAATAGTTGCCCTCTCATTTTAATCTAGGAGATTGCACCCACGGTCACAGTTCCAACCGAGATCGAGTTTTTGGACAGTGCTGTGGGGAAAGAGATGCTGGGTTTCCTTTTGTCAACCCAGCTTACGGCGATGAATGATCGGACTTACTTGACAATACACTCTATGAAGTAGCTGTAACCTGACAGACTTTTACAGCTTGTTTCGTCAACTAGCGCAAACATATTATTACCAGTGCCGCCAACATCTTTGATCCGATACGTTGTTGAACCACTTCCAACTTGTAAGTTACCGTTGTAGCTCATTGTTTGGACGCTTATGGGCTGCGAGCCTAGCCGATACTTGTAACCAGGAAATGAACCACCATCTGGCGTTAAGGCAAACATGTTTTGACCACCACCACCAGTGGTCTTAATTTTGACAAGCACTGGTCTATTATCACCCTCTAGAACACCTGATACAAAAAGAACACTGCGTTCAGGTACCCACATCATGCCACCAAAGGACCGAAACTTCTGCTCTCCTAACCACTTTCCTGTGGATGCCTGTGTTTTTGTGAGTACTGTGCCTGAGTTGTTGATTGAGAGACTAATGTCTCCAATTTTCAAGCTCGACCTTGAAAATACGCCATCGGCATATACAGGTGTTGACGAAAGACCAATTACTGCCAAACCAAGAATAGCTGCTTTCTTGAACATAAGATCCTTTAAGCGAGAAGTAAGGTGAATCTAAACTGCTGGAACTGAATTCAATCTAATCTCCCTATATCTGCCTCGTCAGTCGGGGAAGGTCAGGAAAAAGTCGGAGAAAAGTCAGATGCACTTGAGCAAGTAATCACGCAAGTACAACTTCACAATAGAAGTTGCGGTTATTTAGCGATCGCACCCTAGTGTTAAACTTCCGGTTGCACCCAAACAAATAACCAGGCGGTCTAACCACTGCATAACAATATGCCTTTTGTCAGATATAACAGTCTCTTTATGAAATTTTCTATAAAGCGGCTAAGAATCCAACCAAACGTCCAATTCCAGTAATTAGGGATTGAGTTGTCTTAGCTTGCACAATGGCTTGGCGAATCGACTTCATTTTTTCAATATCTGCGGCAGTGCAGACAACGCCCTCCTCCAAGAGTTTTAACCGAGCTTGGGTATAGGCATTGAAGGCTCTGTCTCGTTCAGGTTTCAGATTCACCTTGTCATTGAAATCTGCCCGCCGATAATGAATGTCAATCCGGACGATTGTAGCGGCTAAGTCTTCGAGGACGATCGCATCATTGTCAGTCTGGTTGGGCATGATTGAACGTAGAAATCAGAGAGAATGCCCAATAGCTTATCCTGTGTGCCAAGCACTTTGGCAGCATAGCGCATAAAAAATCCCCCGCCGTTAAGCAGGGGATTTTTTATGCTCAACTAGAAGTCAACCTCAGGTTAGGTGAACTTACTAGCTGTTGAAGCAATGAGGAAGGCAGCGTAGGTCAAGACATAGCCAACGGTGAAGTGAGCTAGACCAATCAACCGACCTTGGACAATGGACATTGCCACAGGCTTATCTTTCCAGCGAACCAGGTTTGCTAGAGGTGTGCGCTCGTGGGCCCAGACCAAGGTTTCGATTAGCTCTTGCCAGTATCCTCTCCAAGAGATTAGGAACATGAAGCCAGTTGCCCAGACTAGGTGTCCAAAGAGGAACATCCAAGCCCAAACCGCTAGATTGTTCATGCCGTAGGGATTGTAGCCATTGATCAACTGGGCTGAGTTTAGCCACAAGTAGTCACGCAACCAACCCATCAGGTAAGTTGAGGACTCATTGAACTGAGCGACGTTGCCCTGCCAGATTCCTAAATGTTTCCAGTGCCAATAGAAGGTGACCCAACCAATGGTATTCAACATCCAGAACATTGCCAGGTAGAAGGCATCCCAAGCAGAGATGTCGCAGGTACCGCCTCGACCCGGCCCGTCACAGGGGAAGCTATAGCCGAAGTCTTTTTTGTCCGGCATCAGCTTGGAACCACGGGCATCCAACGCACCCTTGACAAGAACCAAGGTGGTGGTGTGCAGACCCAAGGCGATCGCATGGTGAACCAAGAAGTCGCCAGGGCCAATGGTAAGAAACAGAGAGTTCGTACCGCTGTTGATTGCATCCAACCAACCAGGTAGCCAGGCAGCACCCGCGTTAGAGGCAATACTGTCAGCGTTTGACAACAAGGTATCAAAGCCATACAGCGCCTTACCGTGGGCACTTTGGATGAACTGAGCAAACACTGGCTCAATGAGGATTTGCTTTTCAGGAGTTCCAAAGGCAACGACCACATCATTGTGAACGTAAAGTCCTAAGGTATGGAAGCCCAAGAAGAGGGAAACCCAACTGAGGTGAGAAATAATCGCCTCTTTGTGTTGCAACACACGGTCTAACACATTGCCCTTGTTCTGCTCAGGATCGTAATCTCTCACCCAGAAAATGCCTGCGTGGGCAAAGGCTCCTACCATCAGAAATCCAGCAATGTACTGGTGATGTGTATAGAGCGCTGCTTGGGTTGTGAAATCCTTACCTATGAACGCATAGGGAGGCAATGCATACATGTGTTGTGCGACCAAAGACGTGGCAACTCCTAGAGCAGCTAGAGCCAGGGATAGCTGGAAGTGTAGAGAGTTGTTAATGGTGTCGTACAAGCCTTGGTGAGGCAAGTTGAACTGCCCTTCGGTGCGGGTGCCAAAGAAGTTTTTGGCGTTCAGCATGTCTTTAATGCTGTGACCGATGCCGAAGTTGGTGCGGTACATATGACCCGCAATGATGAAGATGACAGCGATCGCCAAGTGGTGATGCGCCATATCGGTCAGCCAAAGGGACTCAGTTTGGGGGTGGAAGCCGCCAAGGAAGGTCAGAATGGCTGTGCCAGAACCTTGGGCAGTGCCAAAGAGGTGGTTTGCCGTGTCAGGGTTGCTGGCATAGGCTCCCCAGTTGCCGGTGAAGAAAGGCTGCAAGCCTGCGGGGTGGGGCAAGGTGGTGAGGAAGTTATCCCAACCGACGTGCTGACCGCGAGACTCAGGAATCGCTACGTGAATCAAGTGGCCAGCCCAGGCGAGGGAACTAACCCCAAACAGGGCGGACAGGTGGTGATTCAAGCGAGATTCGGCATTTTTGAACCAAGACAGAGAGGGACGGAATTTAGGTTGTAGATGTAACCAACCGGCAAACAGAAAGACTGCGGACAGGATGATCAGAAATACAGAACCTTGATAGAGGTCATTGTTCGTTCTCATGCCGATCGTGTACCACCAGTGATACACCCCTGAGTAGGCGATGTTCACGGGCCCAGAAGCACCGCCCTGGGTAAAGGCATCGATCGCAGGTTGCCCAAAGTGGGGGTCCCAAATTGCATGGGCGATCGGACGGACATTCAACGGATCTTTAATCCATTGCTCGAAGTTGCCTTGCCATGCCACATGGAACAGGAGGCTGGAAGTCCACAGGAAAATGATTGCAATGTGACCGAAATGAGAGGCAAAGATCTTTTGGTAAAGATTTTCCTCTGTCATCCCGTCGTGGCTTTCAAAATCATGGGCTGTCGCAATCCCGTACCAAAGCCGACGAGTCGTCGGGTCTTGGGCGAGGTCTTGGCTAAATTTGGGGAATTTAGTTGCCATAAGTCCTTAAAGATGAATCTTTTAGATAGCGGACAGGGATTCAGGGCTAGGGTATCAGCAATTAACAACCAGGTTTGACGTGATTGCTAATCGCTGAGTACCGATTACTGACTCACTGCAATGATTCGAGATAGGAAGAACGCCCATGTTGTGACGATTCCCCCTAGAAGGTAGTGAGCGACTCCAACAGCCCGTCCCTGAATAATGCTCAGAGCGCGGGGTTGAATTGCTGGAGCAACTCTGAGCTTGTTATGGGCCCAGACGATCGATTCAATCAATTCTTGCCAGTAGCCACGACCACTGAACAGGAACATGAGACTGAATGCCCAGACAAAGTGAGCGCCTAGGAACAGTAAGCCATAGGCAGAGAGAGCAGAGCCGTAGGAGCTAATCACCTGAGAGGATTGGGCCCAGAGGAAGTCTCGGAGCCAACCATTAATGGTGAGGGCACTTTGGGCAAAGTTGCCACCTGTGAAGTGAGACACTGAACCGTCAGGAGCAACAGTTCCCCAAACATCTGATTGCATTTTCCAACTGAAGTGGAAGATGGCGATCGAGAGGGAGTTGTACATCCAGAACAGACCTAGGAAGACGTGATCCCAACCAGAAACTTGGCAAGTACCGCCCCGACCTGGCCCATCGCAGGGGAAGCGGAAGCCCAAGCTAGCCTTATCTGGAATCAGACGAGAGCTACGGGCAAACAGCACTCCTTTCAGGAGAATCAGCACCGTCACATGAATTGTGAAGGCATGGATGTGGTGTACCAAGAAATCTGCCGTACCCAGGGCCATCGGCATCATGGCCACCTTACCGCCCACCGCAACTAACCCGCCGCCAAAGATGTAACTAGCCGGAGCTAGGGCATTGGGGGCCGTTGTGCCAGGAGCAAGGGTATGGAGGTTTTGAATCCACTGGGCAAAAACTGGCTGTAGTTGAATTGCCGTATCAGAGAACATATCTTGGGGACGACCCAAGGCCTGCATCGTATCGTTGTGAATGTACAAACCAAAGCTATGGAAGCCTAGGAAAATACAGACCCAGTTCAAGTGGGAAATAATGGCATCCCGGTGGCGGAGCATGCGATCGAGGAGGTTATTTTGATTCACCACAGGATCGTAATCACGCACCATAAAAATGGCCCCGTGAGCTGCACCACCGACAATAAAGAATCCGCCCAACCACATATGGTGAGTGAACAGAGACAATTGAGCGGGGTAGTCGGTTGCCAAGTAGGGGTAGGGAGGCATGGCGTACATATGCTGCGCCACAATGATGCTCAGGGAGCCAACCATCGCCAAGTTAATGGCAAGTTGGGCGTGCCAAGAGGTAGTCAGCACTTCATAGAGACCTTTGTGTCCCTCACCCGTGAAGGGCCCTTTGTGAGCCTCCAGGATTTCCTTCATGCTGTGACCAATACCCCAGTTTGTGCGGTACATGTGTCCAGCGATGATGAATAGAACGGCTAGAGCCAAGTGATGGTGAGCAGTATCTGTTAACCACAAACCACCCGTGACTGGGTTCAAGCCACCTTTGAAGGTGAGGAAGTCAGCGTAGGCTCCCCAATTCAGCGTCCAAAAAGGTTTTAGCCCTTCTGCGAAGCTGGGGAAGAACTGGGCCATCGCCTCGGTACTAAAGGCGTACTGATGAGGTAAAGGAATATCAGCGTAGGTTGCAATAAGCTGTCCGTTAAAGGTGAGGGGCTTACCCGCATCGATCGCGTCCATCATGGCGTTAGCAGGAAGGGCAACGTGAATCTGGTGTCCTGCCCAAGAAAGGCAACCCAGACCCAGTAATCCTGCCAAGTGATGGTTCATCATGGATTCCACATTTTGAAACCACTCCAATTTGGGAGCGCGTTTGTGGTAGTGGAACCAGCCAGCAAATAGCATGAGACCTGCCATCACCAAGCCGCCGATCGCTGTCGCGTAAAGCTGATAGGTATTTGTGAAACCAGAAGCTCGCCAGAGTTGAAAGAAACCGGATGTGATTTGAATACCCTGGAAGCCACCTCCAACATCGGCGTTCAAAATCTCTTGACCAAAAATGGGCCAAACGACCTGAGCGCTGGGTTTAATCCCTGTGGGGTTGGTCAACCAAGCTTCGTAATTAGAAAATTTCGCGCCGTGGAAGTACATGCCGCTGAGCCAGACAAACACGACGGCTAAGTGACCGAAGTGAGCGCTGAAGATTTTACGGGAAACATCTTCCAAGTCGCTGGTATGACTATCAAAATCATGGGCGAGGGCATGAAGGTTCCAAATCCAAGTGGTGGTTTTGGGTCCTTTTGCAAGGGTGCGATCGAAGTGCCCCGGTTGCGCCCACTTCTGAAAAGAAGTTGGCACTGGGTCTTTATCGACCACAATCCTTACTTTTGCCTCTCGCTCCCTTGGACTAACTGCCATTGAGGTTCTCCTCTACTTAAACAAGGAACGAGGATCTGTAGATAAATCTACAGTTTGTGACTGTGCAGCGATTTTTGCTTAAAGGCTTCAGCCCCCGCCTTATGAAACTCCTGTATCGCTACTACAGGATTGGGTGTTATTTGAAATGAAGGATACAGAACGTAATCGCTTGGTGGGCTGCGCCTCAGTCAAAGGAATCAATTGAGAGCAAGACCTAACCAAAGGAAGGGATTCCTTTATCGAGTCATTATAGATCTTGTGTTGCAGCAGGTTCTCCGACAGTTAACAATAATTCAAAGTCGGGAAATCGTGACGGCATCTCAGCTTGAGAGTTAAGGGTATTGGAATAAAAGTCAAGGGAACAAGCTGTGAGTTAACAAAACTCATTAATTCAACTGCGTCTTTGGCAATGGTTCGGACAGAATCAGGCGGCAATAATGCCGTAATTGCAAAGGTTTAAGTAGTGGGGATGGGATTTAATTTGACTCGGCTCTAGGTCTAAGTTGGCAATAAATCGGTCGAGGAGATGGTGATTGAGCATCCGGCGTTTAACACTCGCTACCCTGAAGACAGACGGCTCCTGCCCTGAGTGCTGTTGCCATGCATTGAGCTTCGCCAAATTCAGCACCGTGAAACTGGCATTAAAATGAAAGGCTAGCTTTTGGGCATCGCGAGCTTGGCAATCCCCTAGCCCCGTAAACTGCTTGGCATCGCGAAAGATAAATTCGATTTCAAATCGCATCACAGCACAGTTTACTGATGACCTGCAATTTCAGATCTACGGCTCCAGAGACAAAGTTTACCTTGGCATAGACTCCATCGACCACGAGATATTTGACTTCAGCAGGCAGATAGGGGCGCACACTCTTGAGATGGGAGAGATAGTGATCCATGCGATTCCACCCTGGCAACCTCGATTGAGCGGGGGTCTGCTCGGCTGACAACGCATAGCCTTGCTCAGTTTCTACATCGACTACTCCCACCACCGAAATCTCTAATCCCCTCTCAACTCGACTGGCGCAGCCATTCCAAAACTGACTGACTCCAAATGTTGCCTTGCCACTCTTGGCAACAAACGAGCAGTCCATCATCGCTAACCTTAGGGTTGTTTCATTGTCCCGGAAAAGAATCTGAAAGTATTGAAAGCTGGATTAGCCCCCAGGAAGCATCGCTCAAATGGGAGCGAAGTTATAGGCTTTTCAAATTCTATCTGACGACCTTGATTTTCATCGCGAGGAATCTGACTCCAAGTAAACACCGCAATGTCAGGGACGGTTGGACGATCGCCGAAGTTACAACATAACTCAGGAAAAGCACGGGCAACGCGCTCAGGTTTGACTAAACGGTTAATGGCAGAAACAAGTTCTCCTTGAATTGCACTGTGTTTCCCTTGAGGCATGGGTTTCTAGTGACTAAACCAGCAAGATACCCATTAGCAGGTTTTGTTTCTGGTAATTGCAGGAACTCCGCTAATGTCAGGATGTTGGAGGGTGCTTGTACCATTTTGAAGCTGCCTGGAGTCTATTAGAGCAGATGCTCACATTTTACGGCTTATGTGAGTTGGGATCTAAAACCACCGTCGCGCAAGCGTCTCGCTTGCCTGCTAAATCTGGATGCAGGCTGGAAGCCTGCGCGACGACTGCTACCTGAACAACTCACATAATGCGTATTTTATCTGGATCAATGCGATAGAGTATCCTCCAATGAGTACGATCGCCTATGAATCCAACATCAACAATCCGAAGCCAATCTGAAATTGGCAGCCCCTTAAAAATTGTGCTACCTTTGTCTATGCCCATTGAGTGGTTCTGTGGATGAACCATTTGATTGATATTTGCGGACATGGTTTAGTGGTAAAACCTTAGCCTTCCAAGCTAAAGATGCGGGTTCGATTCCCGCTGTCCGCTTCGTTGAAATTGCGCTTTTCCCCGCGGCTGAGTCAGCGTCTCCAGGTCATGGGCAACTCTGAAGCGGAGGGGCCAGAATTCGGTTGAATATGGGTTTCGTCATCCAAGACTTTGATTACCTTGTTGTAAATTTCCTCAGCTTGCTGGGGAGAATTGCCGATGCTCGTTAAGCCAAGTTTGCCAAACTCCGAAAGGCACCCCATGAGGTGAAAGATAGTGCCTGTCTCGGTGCTAGTGTCGAAGTGTAAATGGTGATGAGCGATGATATCCATGAGATCGTTGGGGAGCAAGCCCCGGTAGCGGTCTTTTTGGAGATTGTCCGTGGCGGTGTAGTATTTCGATCGCCCCTGCCGACTGTAGAACAAGCCGCTGGAGAGGTCGTAGCGTCCATTAGTCAACAGTTTGAGGGTCATAAAGGGATGAGTGGTGCCTCCTTTGCGGAGGTTGATTTCGATCGCCTGCAACTCCCACAAGTTTGTCTCTGGATCATGCACTGCCAAAAAGTCCACCCCAAAGCGCTCCAATGCCCCTTTTTCTGCTAAGCACCGTCCCACCTTTCGTCCCAGTTCTTGCAAGGGCAGACGGTACGCCTCATCAGCGGGGAAACTGCACCCCAGGTAAATTTGGCCATCGGGGCCGCCTAGAATTTGGTCGTGGGTGGAGAGAATTTCCACATCCCCGTAGGGCGTGATGCAGCCTTGGACACTAGGCGATCGTTTCGTTTCCCCTTCAATAAAGGCTTCTACAATTGCCCCTAGATGGGCGATCGAGCTAGAAAAGTTAGCCCAAGTTTCATCCCTGCCTTGGAACCGCAGTCCGGCAAAGCTTTGATAAATTGCGTCCGATCGCTCTGAATGAGAGGCGACCCCCGGAGCCACCCGTCCCAGAGGTCTCAAGTCCAACAGCGCGTTTCCCTCTCCAGAAAAGCCCTCATTGAGCTTAATCACCATGCGCTGTAGTGTTGGTTGTCGCTCCCAGAGTGCCGCTGCCGCTTGGGCCAAACTCTCTGGGTGATACACTAGCTTACTGCCATCGGGGTAGGGCACCCCTGCCTCAGCAAAAATCTCTCGACTGCCACTCTTTGTGCCCCAGTACAACAACGTGGGGTCAAGGGCAAATAAAGGCACCTGTAACTGAAGGGACAGATCCCGCTCGGAAGGGGTGGAATTGTAGCAAATCATGTAGGACTGATCTGGACGCATGGCGCGCCGAATGCGTTCTAGCAAGCGGGGACGTTCCAGGATTTTTTGACTCAAGGGTTTGGGGGAAGAATCGTATACCGAAAGCAGGAGCAACCGATCGCGGGCATGGGAAAAGGGAATGCCTGGCAACAGTTGCAAATAGTAGTCAATGACGCTGGGATGGAGGGGCTGAGACGTGACGTAGACAAGGCGCGTGTTGGGATTGTGGAGCCGAATTAAGGAAAACAGCAACCGTTCTTCGTAGTGCAGAAACCCGTCAATTTTCAGCAATTCCTTCTGGTCCAGGCTTACAGAGGGAATCACTAGAATATCGGCAGGGCTAAAGTCAAGCTCTTCAATGGAATGCCAACGCAAGCGGAGTTGCGCCTGAAGTTGATGAAATTGTTCTAGATGAGATTCAGAGAGATCCAGTTCCATGTCCTCAGACCCCTACCATGCGTTCTATGCACTCCTATTATTAACTGCCCCACCGCTTGCTAAAGCAGCTTGCAATATATGGAAATCTGGGTTGTGAGACGAAGGAATCTTTGGTTTGAAGGGTGAAGGGTGAAGGGTGAAGGGATGGAGGGGTGAAGGGTGAAGGGTGAAGGGGTGGAGGGGTGAAGGGTGAAGGGTGAAGGGTGAAAGGCGAGGATGGAGGAATATCTATAGTTTCCCCCAGGACACTAAGTTTATTGCGCTAAGGTCAAGCGGACGATTTGGGGAGATCGGCTACCGGGTAGCACGGAGAATTGTTGTTCTCGAATCGTTTTTCCTGCTTGAACCGTTAGTCGGTAGGTGCCAAAGAAAGCGCGGATAGAAAATTCGCCTCGATCGCTGGTTTTGCCTGTTTGATTCGTCCACCATTGTTTACGCACCAGATCTCGGTAGGTTCTGGCGGCTAACTTCGGCTCAAAGTTTTGCTTGAAAATAGCCGATCGTCGCTCCCAGATTGCCCCTTCCCAAAAACCCCACATAAAAATACCCACCACAGCGGGGTGAGCAAAGGCAACGCGGTAGAGATCACTCAAGGTCTGCGCCTGTTTCTGCTCTGTATCTCCCACTGCTGAGAACTCAGTGATTTTGATGGGTAACCCCAACTTCGCCAGGGTGTCCAAACTGCGTTGCATTTGGTCAGCGGTCACATCTTGGCGAAAGTGGGCCTGCACCCCAATACCGCCCAATGGAATTTTTTGAGCTTGTAGCGATCGAATTAAAGCGACGTAGCGATCGAGTTGTTCCCCATTGAGAATGTTGTATTCATTGGTATAAAGCACAGCCGCTGGATCAGCCTTACGACACCAAGCAAACATATCCTTAATGATGCCGTTGCCCAGACGTTTTTGAAAGAAGTCCCCATTCAGAATTTCGTTCAAGACATCATATTCACCAATGCGACCTCGGTAGCGGGTGCAAATCTGCGTGGCGCGATTCTGGGCCGCCGTCCGCAGGGCTGAGCTAGAGAGTGTTTTTAGCCAAGGTTGACTCCAGCGTTCCACCTCCCAGAACAGATTGTGTCCCCGCATTCGCAGCTTATTCTGTTCGCTCCACTGCAAAATGCGATCGGCATCGGCATAGTTCAATTGTCCCTGCGTTGACTCTGTGGAGTACCACTTCAGCGCATCTTCATGGACACTGGCATTAAATAATTCCTTAACAATATTCAAATACTTGGTGCGATGGGTAGCGTTCGTCTTGTCCTGGAACATTTCAGTGCGGAGGGACACCCCAAACTCAAAATTGTGGGCCGTTTGCTCCAAGCGCACGATCGCGTTCTTCACAGGTCTTCCCGACTTATCCACCACCTGCACCACAACATTTCCCGCCCTCAGATCCAGAATACGCTTATCTAAAGAAGGAGTACTTGCCATTGAAACCGATGGAGTCGAATCAGGAAGGGAAGCCTGGCACGTCGAGAGCGCGATCGTCATCATCACAGCGAATAACCCTGCCCCAAACCAACGTTTAAACCGTTTCATACACCCTTTCCTCCTACAACTACGAACATTGCAAACGCAGATGGACGCAGATAAACGCGGATGGAGATCGGATTATCTGCGTTCATCCGCGTTTATCTGCGTTCCCCCATTAGTCATACTTCTTCATCACAGGTCTAAAATGCAACACTGCGGACAGCATTGCTAGGAGAGAATCGAAAATTCCCGGCTGCTTCCGCTGCTTCCACCACGTCATATCTCCATACAAACAATCCACCAATTGGCGATTTTGCTCCAAGCTGAGGTTAGTAAATTGGAGAGAGAGCGCTAGACAATGATCGTTCGATCTCGATCGCAGCACTTCAGCCTCCACCGAAAATCCTTGCTCCAAAAACTCCACCAGCACCGCGCAACCTTTACGTAATGGATAGTTAGGACAGGTTTTGAGCGTGATGCTTGCCCCTGTTTCTGACAGTTCATGGGTCTGTCCCCAGTAGGGTTGACCTTCGATCGTCACCTTACATAGGGTCTCGATCGGGAAGCGATCGACGACCCGGCGAACGGGCTGATCAATGCCCGCCAGTACCGCAGCCCCCATAACTAGAAGGTTATAGAGCATCCAGAACACCAAAAATCCTTTGCCTTCATACTCATACTGCTGATGGGGCCACACACCCAACCAATACCCGCCGTAGTGCAGAAACAAGCCGACGATCGTCAACCCTATCAACACCAGCAATGGCCACGTCAGATGAAAATTGTAGTTTTTGCTTTCCTCCTTGACCCCCTTGCGAGTGGCAGTCGAAGCCTTAGCAAAGGGTTGTTTCAGTACTAAGGACAATCGTCCTAAAGCCGGGAAACAAAAAGCCGTCTCATACACTTCATTCCAGAAAGCGGACAACCGATAATCCGTTGCCCAAGTAAAACTGACGTTATACAGCAGCATGAAGGGAATCGCGTAGTAAGCATACTGTTCCACCGAAGCAACAAGGGGCGAGGGTCCAAGGTAAAAGCTCAGGAGGGGCGTAACGAGGGAAATCAGCCGCACCACTGGGTTAAAACAAAACAAAATTAGCGTGACGTGGTAACTCTTCTGCACCCAATTCAACTTTGACCAAATGGGCAATTCATCGCCGCAGAAGTAAACTTGCAAATTACCCTGAAGCCACCGCAGTCGTTGATCAATGAAGTCCACAAACGTGCGAGTAGATTCTCCCATGCTAAGCACTTCGTTGAGGTAAATCAGCCGTCCACCTGCTGTCAAAAGCCGAATCGAGGTCTGATAATCCTCCACGCAGCAGCGGGTGTAATAGCCGCCGATCGCTTCCACAGAGCTACGACGCACCACATAGGACGTGCCACAGCAAATTACACAATTGCCACTATCTCGCCCCGGTTGCACAAACCCAAAAAAGTGTTCCATATCGTTGGGCAGGAAGCTATCTAAGCCCAAGTTACGAGCATGATAGTCGGGATTGTAAAAGTGCTGAGGCGTTTGCACTAAGTCAATTTCAGAATTCTGAAAAAAGCCAACCACGCGCGTCAAAAAATGTCGGAAAGGCACAAAGTCAGCATCCATAATGGTGATCAATTCCCCATCCGTCTGCGGTAATGCGTTATTCAGGTTCCCTGCCTTGGCGTGTTTATTGTCAGGACGGGTAATGTACTTGCATCCCAGTTCCTCCGCCAAAGCTTTAATGTTTGGACGGCGTGTGTCATCCAAAATATAAATCGTCTTGTTGGGGTAATCCATTGCCTGACACCCGATCGCCGTTCGCCGCACAATAAAATCTGGCTCTTTATAGCTGGGAATAAACACATCCACCCACGGCAAATAGTCTCCTGCCAACACCGCCTGGGAGTAGCGATCGGCCTCCATTCGGCGGCGTTTCTCAGTCGTCCACGTCGATTGCAAAAAGTAGAGCAAGTAGGAACTAATCCACACAATCTCATTGGCAAAAAAGACCAAGCTGAGGGTAATGCTCAGCCAGTGTGAAACGTTCAGTGTGACTAACGATCGCCAAACTAGGTAGCGAATTGCCACAAATGCCATCACACCCCGGACGACCAATCGGGTGGGATTAGTTGGCTTAATCCACCGTAGGACAATGCACAATCCCAAAACAATTATTGTGGGCAGCCATAGTCTTTCTAGCTCCTCTGGCACCTGCAAAAAACTAGGTAGTGGGGGCAAAATTGCCGGATTGCCAATCTCTGGAGGAACCAACACAGGTCTCCAGGCCGTAGTGAGCAGCACACCAAACCACAAAAGGACACTGGCAATAAACAGCCGCCAAACCCAAGGTGAAATATGTTGCTGAGCTGCTCCGGGCTTTTGGCTCAGTGCAGGCGGTGGAGCAGGGCGGATGGGATCGATCGGTTGGGATAATTGAGCTGGCTTAGAGATGAGACGCATGGGAGTTAGTGATGAGTTTCAGGAGTAACTTGACTAATTGCGCGTCCATTGCACTAAACTCTGACTGAATCCTGAACCTTAAAGATGATCAGAATTGAGTATTGAGGGTGGAACCTACGCTTCTGCAACAACTATTTGCGAATATCAAACGTAACTTTGGCAGTGTGCCCGACATAACAAAGCCGCCGCTGGCTCTCCGGCTCGTTATTTGGAGCGATCGTGACCCGCACCTGAGCTTTACGGGGCGTGTTGGCAGGCATGGGTAGAGCCACATCTCCACCAGGGGTCGTCAATCGCCCCAATCCAGGACGAATCATGCTAATTTTTCCTTGCAAAGATTGAGCAGTATCCCCGTACAGTTCGATCGCAGCAGGTGTGCCAATTTGCAACGATCGCAACATCCCTTCATCGACAATGGCATCGACCCAGCGATTGCTACAATCCAACAACTGCCCCAAAGATTCGCCGCGCTGCACATAGGTTCCAGGGCGGACAGACAAGCTCCAAATCACCCCAGCAGTCGCTGCCTTAATTGGGATTTCCTGCTTCCGCTCCGCATCCTGCCTAGCTTGAGCTAGCTCAGTCCCAGTATCCGCAATGCCCTGTTGTAAACTTTGCACCACCTGCCGCTGATCGCTAATCTGCATATTTAACTCTTGCAAGCGAATTCGGGGATCGTAGTTGCTCCGAGTTCTGTCCAGTGTCAAACCTTGCTCCACTGCTTGCTGATTTGCCCGTAGAGTAGACAACCGATTCTGGGTACTGTCAAATTTAGCTCGCTGCTGCTCCACTTCTGCATTCGCAATATCTAAGCTTTCTTGGGATATGACCCCTTCTGCCTGCAATGCTGCTGCTCTATCATGAGCCTTCTGAGCCAATGCCAATTTGGATTTGGCTTCCTGTGAGTCCGAGAGCATCTCATCGATCGCTCCCTGAGCGGCTCTATTCTCAAACCGATACTGCGTCTGATTATCAGTGTCAGCGCTCTGAGCTAAGAGAAAAAGTTGATCTAACTGGGTTTGGGCCCGCTGTAACTCCGCTCTGCGGTCACCTAAGCGAGTATTGATTTCCTTGAACTGAAGCTCACTAACCAGGTCGTTCTTCAGCACCAATAGAGGTTGCTCAAGCACCACTGCATCCCCCGTAGCCAGGGTCATTTTAGTCACCACTCCCTGTTCAGGAGCTTTGACATCCACGATCGCCCCACTGATGACCGCATCAATACTGACGACAGATGTCAGCCTAGCTTGGAGCAGTCGCCCAGCCCAAACAAGTAGGACTAGACTGACTGCGGTAATAAGCAGATTAGACACAAATGAACGAGACGGTAGCCTTTGCCCTGGAGAGGGCAGTTTTAGATCCTGCATGAGTCAATAACCATCGCTCTATGCAATTACCGTAACGACTAAGTAAGTGGTTATACGTAAAGGAATGATGAAGCAGTCACAGGAAACAATGAAATAATCATCAAGATTTAGGGGTTATCAGGGTTGTGTTAAGGTCACAATTCTGAAAAATTTTACACTTAGTTGTGACGGTCACTAAGTAAATTTCTGAGTACGCAGTCCACGGAATAGAAAGTCTTAAAAGAGACCATCGGCAATTTTCCTGAAACATCGTTAAATGATCCCCTCGCCCCTGTCCTCGTCCTAAAGACAGAGAATCGAAAACATCCCAAAATTACTCTCTACAGAAAGAACTGCATACAACAATCAATTAGGGACGCAGCGCTCTCAGAGCAAGCTTCCTGGCTTTTCATAGAACAACCAACTACAACGCTGTTCAAATTCGAGGTCTGAAATTGGTTTGAAATCGTGCTGATCAATAGCACAACGAACAAACTTGAATCGATGGTGACAATAAAACCACTCCAAACTGTCGATCGCCACCTCTGTTGTATTTTTTGATACTTGGGTGACCTAGATCAGTCATCATCTCACCTCTTTTTCGTTACAAGGCTCTTAGACACAAAAAACCGACAGTCTCCATCTGGAAGCTGTCGGTAAATAATGTGTTCCCTGTTGATGACTCGGCTAGATTTGAGTCACTTATGAGTATGGATGCTTAATCACTCCATAGAGGCGATCGGAGTCATCTGCCTTAAGTGATTCTAATCACAACGCAATTCCAGGTGCTTAAACCCTTAATTAATCGTTGGCTGAATAGATTAAGGATTATTCTCCCTTACGCCTGAAGTGACTGGCTTAGGATCAACCAGCACAGAACTCTCAGGAACTGAGGATGGCTCCTCTAATATTTCTGGTAACGATGAAGGTAGGGGCGAGGCTACCTCTGGGCTAAGGGTTGGACGACGAAACCGTCCCGATCGCCTTCCTAGCTTTTTCTCCCTAGGTGTTGGCTGCACCACCTCCGCTGGTTCCTCTGGTGCTTCCTTTGGCATTTCCTCCAATACAGGTGCAGGCATCGTCTCAGTCTTTCCAGTGAGGGAGGGCACCGGAGCTAGAGTCGGGGTTACCTCCTGAGCCTCGATCGGCTCTAAAGGGGGTGCAGGTTCCACCGTGGTCACAGGTTCCGGCTTGGGAGTTTTTTGAACTAGAGGCGTAGGGCTAGGAGTGAGAGTTGGGTTAGCCAGAGGCGACAGGCTGGGTGATGGCGCGGCAACTTCCGGGCGGTAAGTGGGATCAACAATGCCCCGTGCTTGGGCGATCGTCAACTCTCCCCGCACTAATTTAGAAAGCGTATCTTTCCCCTTGGACTCGTAATTAATCAGCCGCACTGTATTGTTAAACACATTTTTGACAGAGTTGCCTTGCTCATCCAAGAACTCGATCTGCACCCAGTTTTTCCCCAGCTTGAAACCTTTTAGGTACAGAGGCTGCCAGCGATCGACCACAAAACTTTCCCCATTGACCGTGCAACGAATCCGCCAATCAGGAATCTCATCCCCTGATTTTTCTGCCACCAGATGTAGAGGCGCATTGGTGAGGTAAAAATCCAGCATGACTGGCTCAGCGCCATAAGTTCCCACCGGACGGCTGTAAGTCAACAAGGGCAAAGCAGCATCGGGCTGATTATCCTGGGTTTTCGTAAAGACATGAAAGGTAGTTTGGGCATAAGCACCCTCATTTTTAAAGCTTTCATGCCAGGGACGGGACGCAAAAACTCTCAGCGTGTGGGTGCCAGGGGCCACGTCTGAAAACACAAATGGCTGGCTGACATCGTAAACCGCCTTATAAGGTTCGTTATCTAAAACGACATGAAGATGGGGACCTAGACCCAAGTCAGCATCCTTAAAGATGGGCAAGTCTTGGACTTGGAATTGCACAGAAACGCGATCGTCCTGCAAAACTTCATTCGGCTTCGGAGTTGCGATCGTCACTTGGGGCTGGTAGACCTCCAACATCTGCCGCAATTCCTGAATCACCTCTGGAGGCGACACCTCTGAGACTCTGCTGGAAAGCTTAGTGGCATTTCCTGAAGTCCCCACCGCTACCGACCGATCGTCACACCCCGCCAAGCCCAGCACCAACACAACAGCGGTGATGAATGCAAATAATTTGCCTACCGATCGCCAATGATTTACAAACATTGACCCACACTCCAACGAAGTTTCCCACTAAGGACTATAGCGGAAAGGACTCAACGCTTAAATAGTCCATTCGAGGGTTAGATGTGCATTTCCCCTACCAGATCTGGAATTTATGGAATTTCTAGTCCCAATTCCCTAATAATAGTCCGGACAGTTTTTTGACAAAAAAGCTACCCATGGATTAGGGTGCAAATAATCACAAACGCACCAGAAGGGTAGCTATATGGAAATTATTGTACAAAGCTTGCTAACCGAAGTGGGCAATTTCGCAAACCGCAAACGAAATTCTTAGTGAGCTTATTCTCCACAATCTTGATGGTGTGTGGCAAAGTCAACTTTACCAACCTGAGTCGATATAACGAGTTGAACGAGCGCACCTACCGCCGACACTACAAAGAGGACTTTGAGTTTGCCGCCTTTAACCAAACGTTGATGGGTGAGGCAAGTTGCAGGGGTGCCGAATGGTTAGAGATGATGGACTGCTCGTTTGTTGCCAAGCTACTAAAAGCAGTTCCCTCACCAAAAACCCTACTGCACTCCCAACTCCCGAAGTTCCTGTTCAGCAAGTTGTTGTAATGCTGGATCTTGCGTTAATTCCAAAGCCCTTCTCAAATCCTTAGCCGCGCTTTGATTGTCGCCTTTTTCGCGGTAAGCCAGTCCTCGATTGTAATAAGCCCAGCCATAGTAAGGATCAAGTTTAATTGCCTGATTAAAGTCCTCGATCGCCTTCTGGAAATTCCCTTTATTAACGTAAGTAGCCCCCCGGTTGGAGTAAGCTTTAGCAAAGTTAGGTCGGAGTTTAATTGCCTGAGTATAATCCTCGATCGCTCTCTGAGAGTTGCCCTGGTTATAGTAAGCAATTCCTCGGTTGTAGTAAGCTTCAGCATAGTAAGGATCGAGTTTAATTGCCTGAGTATAATCCTCGATCGCTTGCTGGACGTTCCCTTGCTTAGCATAAGCAACCCCCCGGTTGGAGTAAGCTTCAGCAAAGTTAGGTCGGAGTTTAATTGTCTGAGTATAATCCTCGATCGCCTTCTGGACGTTCCCTTGCTTAGCGTAAGCAAGCCCCCGGTCGAAGTAAGCTTCGGCATCGCTGGGATTGAGTTTAATTGCCTGAGTGTAATCCTCGATCGCCTTTTGTGAGTTTCCCTGCCTGAAGTAAGCACTTCCCCGGGTATTGTAAGCCTCGCCAAAATTAGGCTTGAGTTTAATTGCCTGGTTGTAGTCCTCGATCGCCTTCTGGAAATTCCCTTGCCTAGTATAAATAAGCCCCCGGTGGAAGTAACCTGTAGCATCGTTGGGATTGAGTTCGAGTGCCTGAGTGTAATCCTCGATCGCTTTTTGCGCGTTCCTCTGTTCAACTTCAGCACTTTTTGGATCATTGTCAGTCTTAACAAGGTTGATTTGTCGCCAAATCACTAGCCCCGACACTGCCACCACGATCGCAGCCAGCATCACAAATAGCCCAAGACGCTTAACTCCAACCCTATTTTTGTCAGACATAGCAATTCACCACGCAAATCACCTCAACATTTTAAGCAAGAGAATATTGAAACACCAGAGCAAACGGGTTCCGACTTCACCCTTCTAACCTCACCCTTCACCCTTCTAACCTCACCCTTCACCCTTCTGACTTCACCCTTCACCCTTCCCACACTGAGTCCTGAATGACTTTTCCCAGAGTTCCTAACCTGATAGAGTGCGAAGGTAGAGGACTCAGGACACAGCAATGAAGCGACGAGAGTTTTTGCAGCAGACTGGACTAGCTCTGGCAACCTTGGGACTTTACGAAACGGGATTAGGCTGTCTCAGTCAGCGCTACTTTCAAGCTCTGGCTCAACCTAGCCCCCGTAAACTCGCCCTACTGATTGGCATCAATCAATATTCGTCAATTGACGAAATAAGAGTGCCCGCCCTCCAGGGCTGCTTAACCGATGTGGCGCTGCAACGAGAATTACTGGTGCATCGCTTCGGGTTCCAGCCCACCGATATTTTGACCCTCACCGATAAAGCTGCCACACGAGAGGCGATCGAAACCGCCTTCCTCACCCACCTTACCCAACAGGCAGAGCGCGGTGATACCGTTGTGGTGCATTTCAGTGGCTATGGCAGCCAGATTCAGACAGATTCCTCGTTGGACATTTGGCAAAACGCCCTGATGCCCGTGGATAATATCCTCTCCACAGACGCAGGATTGATGAGCAATGGCTTGCTAGAGGAAACCTTGTTGCTACTACTCCGATCGCTTCGCACCGATCGCGTTATCACCACCCTCGACACCAGCTACATAACAAGTCAAGAGATAGACACGGCTCCCTTGGGCAACCTGCGAGTTCGATCGCGTCCTCGTCTGTCCCCGATGCCCTTGAATCCTGATGTCCTGGCGTTTCAAGAGCAACTGAGGACGCAATCTCAACCCAAGCCATTTGGTAACCCCTCTCGGCCCATTCCAGGCATTATCCTCTCTGCCTCTCATGGGGAACAACTAAGGAAAGCATCCGAGCAGCTTACTACCACTGCTCCACCCAGCAGCGCTTTGGAAGCCTCGTGGAGCGGGTTTAGTGCGGGAATGTTCACCTATGCCCTCACCCGTCATTTGTGGACAGCCACCGCCCCAACCCCTTGGCGTGTGAGTTTACACCAAGCTGCAACCGACATTCAGGAACGGGTGGGGTTAGCACAACAGCCCAAACTCAGCCGTCAAAAATCAGGGTCATTGCGCTTAGAGGATTTGTTCTCCACCATTAATGCTGAGGCAGATGGCGTAGTAATTGGGGTGGAAGAAGAAGGCAGAGTCGCCCGAATTTGGCTGGCTGGGTTGCCTGCGATCGTCCTTGAACAGTTTGGCGCAAACTCCCTGCTCACTCTGGTACCTACAACAACGCTGGAACCAGAAACTCCAGCCAGCGACACAGTAATGTCCGCCCGTCCTAGTTGGCCTCAGCTTCAGGTCTCTGGACGAGACGGATTAATCGCCAAAGCTAGGCTTTCTTCGTCTGGACAGCTTGCTCCGTCTGGACAGCCCAATGAATCTGAACCTCCATCCTTACAGGTCGGGCAGCTAGTGCGAGAGGCGGGGCGCGTTGTCCCCCGTAACCTGGGTTTGACGATCGCCCTTGACCCTAATCTGGAACGCATTGAGCGCGTCGATGCCACCAGTGCCTTTGCCACCATTCCCCATGTCAAAGCGATCATAGCCACCCCTGATCAACCCGCAGACTGTGTATTTGGGCGAGTCATCAATCCGGTGCAAATTGCCACGGCGCTTGCCTCAACTGAGGCATCGGGTGATAGTGAGTCGCTGACTGTGCGCGTTGGAGACTTGGCCCCTCCTAGTCGCTACGGGTTATTTTCCATGAACCGCGAGTTAATTGCTAGCACTGGAGACGAGAAAGTAGAGGCGATTAAATTGGCAGTGCAACGCTTGGTACCCCAAACCCGATCGCTCCTCACGGCGAAGTTATTACACCTAATCACCAACGAAAATCGATCGGCGTTGAAGGTGACCGCCGTTTTGAAAACTATAGCCCCCATCCCATCTCTGGCTCAGCGATCGACCCAAAGGACTGATCCAACCCAATTTGACTCAGATCAAGCAGCCATTTCCGTTCCAGTCGGCAGTCGCATGTCCTGTCAAATTACGAATCAGGGCGATCGGTCGCTCCATTTACTTTTGGTTAACCTAGATAGCCTCAGCAACCTCCTCCTCCTTACCCCCAGCCAACTCACCCCCAACCAAGCTGCACCCAACGCTGAAGGAAGTGAAATTCCACTTATTTCAGCCATCATTGCACCACGGGAAAGCCCAACCTTACCCCAACCTGCCACCACCTTTGAGTGGAGCATTCGGGAACCGATCGGCACCACCACAACCCAGGTGATTGCGAGCCATTCCCCCTTTACCCAAACCCTAATCGCCTTAAAAAACTCGTCTTCTAGGACGACCCAAGAGCTAACTACCCCAACCAATCCCTTAGAGGTCGTATCTGCACTGCTTCAAGATTTGCACCAGGCAAGCGGAGGCCCTAGCTCTGCCAATGCAACCGGAGAAACCTACACCTTAAATGTGGCTACTTGGGCAACTCTGAGCTTTGTTTATCAAGTGGTTTGAATCAATGCTTTCCATGAAATTTCAGCAGACCATAACCCTCAACCTGCAAGTTGATTGAAGTCGCTGCTTTCTATGCCTATTGATTTGGCATGGGAAAGTCCACATCCTCGTAGACATCCAATACACCGCACCGAAAATCCACACTTGCCAGATAAATTTCATCCCCTTCACCGTAAGAATAAAGCACCCACTGCCCTTCCGTATTCCGGCGAAAACATTCCACTCGCTTACGGGTTTGGCTCACCAACACATAGTCCTGAAGCGACTCTAAATGTCGATAATCTTCAAATTTATGACCCCGATCGAACGCCTCTGTCGTATCAGATAGCACTTCCACAATCAAACAGGGATAGCGCAAAAAGTCCTTAAATTCTCTATCTCGTCGATCGCAACTAATTGCTACGTCAGGATAGTAGTAGCTCTCAACAGAATCAATATGTACCTTTGTATCTGCTGTATAAACTCGACAACCACTTCCACGCACATAACTTCTCAACATTGCTACTAAATTTACGGCAATGAGTACGTGGGTATTACTTGCCCCAGCCATTGCATAAACTAATCCCTGTCGGTACTCATGCTTGATAAGGCTATCTTGCTCTGCCTGTAGATACTCCTGTGGGGAAATATAGATAGAGTTTCGGTTGGCAATCATTCAGCTATCACCTCTTGATTCTGTTCCCAATTTAAAGCGCCAACCTAGCTAGATTGCGGTTTAGTAAAAGACCATCTGGGTAGGATAGGCAACAAAGCGTGCCCATCCCATAGATTTTGATTAGCAGCTTGTTTGGATGCCAATCCTTTACTTCCGCAAATCTTGGTTTTGCTGGTCAGCTTTGCAGGTGTTCAAAATGCGCCGATCGTTTTCACTCACTTTAGCGATCGGATGGTAGCCCTTCAGCTCAATGCCAGCGATTGCAGGGTTGGTCGCCGAAGCAACAGAATCGGTGCGCTCCAAAGCAATCGCGTAGGGATTAGCCGTGCGCTCGTAACTGTCAATCACTGTCAAAGCAAGTTGCCCCTGCTGCACCGCCCCATAAAAACAATCAAAGGACGAAGAAGGCATGTAAAAAGCGCCTAGAACCTTCTTCTGCCGCACTTCAAACACTAGATAGGATTGCCCCAATTGGTCAGGGCGGGGAGACTGACCATAGAGATAAATGCCATCAGCAGGAAAGCTACTAGGGCGGGTAACAGATGGAGCAGCATCCTTGACTTGGGGACGGGGTACTGCTGCACCGATCGCAGGAAAGGAAGCCAGACCACTCACAACAACTCCCAAAGCCACCATCAATCCTGAAATTGGCTTTCTTAACGCAGCCAACCGAAGAAATACCGATGAAACAGGCTTAACTGATAGATTCCGCATTGCCTTTTCTCCCTTCACTCTCACAACATCCACTGGTCTATCTGATTAGATTCACAAGCACTACTAGGGATTTCGGAAACAATACAGTTAATTATTTCAACCCATTAGAGTTGGTGCGCTCGCCCTTCACGTTAGGACAACTATGCAACATTCCACTATGAGTAAAGAACTACAGAAAGATATAGATATGAAAATTGTAAAAATCTACCAGCACCAAGTGAGGCATGGGATAAAAAATTAATTAGTTCTTTTGTACTAAGCACAGTATAGATAAAAAACCAGGGCGTAACCTCAGAAGCTCACACTTCTTGATAGTAAAAATAAATAAAGAGGAGGAAGACGATCGCCTTCCTCACAACTTACCTAGTAGTCTGTCAATCATTAATTGACGGGCAGCTGAAAACTGGGAGGTTAGTTGGAGTTAAATTTTGAGGGGTCGAAGACCCCTCAAAATTTTCTTGACAGAACACTAGCTTGCCAAATACTCACGCACATTATTTTGGCGGCGGCGCAGGTGGCTAAGAGCTTGATGCTCTAGTTGTCGGACTCGCTCCCGACTGATGTTCATCCGTTCCCCAACCTTGGCTAGGGACAGTTCATGTCCATCTTCCAAGCCATAACGAAGGACAATCACTTCCCGTTGTTGGGCGGTTAGCTCCGCTAACAAGTCTTTTAGGTCTTGCCGCAATAGCTCTTGTACAGTGTGGGACTCAGGAGAAGGGCCGTCATCTTCTAACAGATCCTGGAGGTCTGTATCCTGGTTATCTCCCACTCGTAAATCCAGCGAGACAGGCTGACGCGCCATAATCAAATACTCCCGGATCTGGGCAGGCTCTAGCTCCAATACTTGGGCAATTTCAGCCGGATTAGGACTACGCCCCAGTTTTTGGGTCAATTCCCGCTGCGTTTTCTTGATTTTATTCAGCTTTTCAGTGATGTGAATCGGCAGGCGAATGGTGCGAGCTTGTTGAGCGATCGCCCGGGTGATTGCCTGGCGAATCCACCAGTAAGCATAGGTCGAGAACTTATAGCCCCGCATTGGGTCAAATTTCTCCACTCCCCGCTCCAAGCCAAGACTCCCTTCTTGGATCAGATCTAGGAATTCCATATTACGCTTTTGGTACTTTTTGGCGATCGCCACCACCAAGCGCAAATTTGCCTCGATCATCTTTTGCTTAGCCCGTTGACCTTGCTTCAAGGCCTTGGTTAGATCTGCCTCAACCATTTGCACATCGTCCGCCCACTCGACCTGAGTTGGCTCATGGTGCAACTGTTCGGTTAAAGCCTCCCGCTTTTCCAGGAGACTCATCATTTGTTGCACTTGCTTTCCGTAGACAATTTCTTGTTCTTGCGTCAGCAGCGGAACCCGACCGATCTCATGCAAATAGGTACGAACCATGTCTGCACTAAACACGGGCTTAGCAGTTTTGGCAGTTTTGTTTTTAGTTTCAGCAGTAGCCATAATGATGTAGTGAACTCAGTAAGAAAGGTTTGAAGTGCTGTAAATAGAGAAAAAATAGGAATGGTGATGTAACGCTACGTCACACCATCCACAAAGCAAGATAAGTTTGAAGCTGAACCAACCCCGTCGAGACAAGTAATCTTTAGCTATTACTTCAACGACAAATAACTAGCAGTTGACCAGCTAATAGATGTAGATTTGGGAGAAACCTGTTTAAGTGAAGTCATTATGAGTTTGTCCTTGTTCCTAATATAAGTTTAAGTCTTGACAAATAGCAAGCATTCACCCCATAGAGTGATCCTGATGTCCGGTCTAAACCTTACTGGGTCTCAATCTTACTGGGTCTAAACCTTACTGGGTCTCAATCTTTGAGGGATAAACCATTGAAGAGTCGCTCGGCTGAAGTTCTGCTCATCTCGTCACCTCTTCTACAGAATATGAACCAACGTTGGTTTTAAAACTTTACGAGTCTAGGCTTAAGGGATAGTCTCGCAAAAGGTAGTGCTGAATCTGCCATGCACTGCTTCATGTCATATAGCAGCTCCCAAGTTGAAGTTTCGATCCTCACTTCTTTTACTCCTTGCGATCGTTATAATTCAACATCTACTGGGTACCTATCACTATGATGAGCCGAGACTCGGCAAATGCCTATGCTGAGAGACTCGTGATAACCGTACTCTAGTCCCACGCTTAGGATGGGGTATCTGTACTGAAGTTTTAACCCTGAAATTGTTCCTGAGTAATTATTCCTGAAAGTATTTACTTGGAGATGTTAATTCCTCTTAAAGGCTTGTGGATAGGTAATGTATCCGTATCTTTTGGAAACTCAGCACTTAGGCGATCGACTCTGTAGCAGTGCTTAGTCTGTCAGACCAAAAATTTACTCCTCTAAGGTTAATGAGATTTACTCTCCTATCTGAAATTTATGAAACTGTAAATTTTATCGGGCAGCCATGATTAGCAATGATGAGTAGGGCAAAAAATAGTGGGAGCCAAAATTGTTGCGGGATTAGAATTCACAGCCTCCAGTGCTAGCCTAAAACGCATGTACTAATTTAGGCTGAGATCACTCAATTAATGTGTATAGCAGATCACATTTCTAAGAGTTCTAACCGCAGTGTGGTAGGGCTACTGGAAGACCCTATGATTGAGCTTCAACGACTACTGTCTAATGTTGCGCTTAAGCTGGTCTAGTTCTTCATCCATTTCCCACTGCTGAAACTTGGCATCCAGGGGATCTTTGGCACTAGGAGTTCGGGTGGTGTGACTTTGACTTTGATTCCAACCTGTGGTTTGCGATCGTTGATCTGGGGAGGGGTTAGCGCGCTCTGCCTGAGCTTGGGACAATTTTGCTTGCACTTCCTGTCGGCGTTGTTGAACTTTGCGCTGGAGTTCCTCGGTTTGCTTGAGGCGTTCCTTCACCAATTGCATTTTGCTCCAGCTTTGGTTGCCTTGACGCAACAGGGCCGCTTCTCGTTCTTGGGCAGGTTGTGCCAAATCTAACCGATTGGCATTTTTAGCTTTTTGAATCCGCATGTGCCAGAGTTGAACTTCTTTGGCTGTCTCTAAAATCTCATCTTGAAATCGCTTTTCTTGCTGTTGCAGTTCCAGCATGAGGCGCTGAGTTGCTTGTTCTTGCTCCCGCACTTCGTCATCTAGAGCCAGCAGTTCTAGGTGGGGGTTGCTACGCAAAAACTCCTCTAATCGAGTTTCTAGAGAACGACTGAGATCTTCAAATAAGCCCATGATGATCCGGTGTTGATAAAAGTGATCAGTTAATTACAGGACAACCTAGACTAGAAACTCGCCTTGATAACCAACGACCAATGTTTGAGGTGAGACATTAACTCAACGTTAGCGTTCCCCAACCTAAAACTTCTGTCCGACGTAAATAGAGCGGACTTCACCGTTACGGCGAACGAGGGCTTCTTGACTGGCAATTTTAACTAAAATCCAACCGCTGCTCCCGATCGGCTCTCCGATCGAAATTCGCTGGGTGTTGCCGTTGATGTCAAACAGTGCCGCAGAGCGACTACCCAATTGCAGTAGCCCAACTAAGGTATAGGTTACGGCTGGAGTGGGAATCGTCACCTGTGGGACAGAGGGTGCGATCGAGGTAGAGGGAATCGTTACCCAAGAACGCGGCTGGGAGGTCGTGGGGAGGGTTCCAGTTGCAGGTTTTGGTACGCTCGGAATCGTTGGCACACCGGGGATAGCTGGCACTGCGCCCTGGGGAGAGGAATAAATGGGGACATAGGTGGGGAAGCGCCCGGGAATTTGGGGAATGTTGCCATTAATAGCAACGGTCGGCAGATTAGGGTTGCCGGGTAGGATGGGAACGCCAACGAGTCCAGGGGCGGGATTAGCCTTCGTTCCTTGTTGTTGGATCACGTCAAGCGATCGTTGGATGTAACCAGCGAACTGCTGATCCGCCTGTTCATTGGCTACAGTTTGGGGATCTTGGGTTGTGGCTGTTGAAACAGAGGTTTGCGATTGCCCGGAGTTAGCGACCCAGGTGGGGAGCAGTTTGCCTTGGATTACCAGCATCACGATCGCCGCCATTAGCGTTGAGAGTCCAGCCAAGATTAGGAGCAGCTTGTCTAGGAACAGTGTCTGGCGGGGTTGGGATTTGGTGTCGATCGCCTCTAAAGAGGGGGCGGCGGAGCGTTCCCGACGGCGAACTGCTAAGCCAGAGTGAGGCAACGTTCCATAGGAAGATGGGGACAACACGCTGCTGGGAACTGTAATGGTTTGGAGGGAGACGTATTCTGAAAAGTCTGGGTCGTCAATATCGGCTCCGCCATCCAGGATGTGATCCACTTCATCAAACAGCTCATCCATTAGACCATCGGCGTAGGCTTCTACTGACCAATCTGAGGTGCTAAGACTCTGATGGGAACTATTTCCCCCATCTTGGCTGCGGTCTCTGAAGGTTTGGGAGCTACCTGGAACGCGATCGGTTTCTGAACCGAGGTCAAGAGATGAGCTTATTTCTAAGACGTTGTACTGTGAAGCCGATCGCAGTTTTTTCATCACATCCTGAGACATAGATTATTCAGTAAATATAGTTAATTATCGGTAGGGTTCAAAGCACCAATTCTTTTTAGAGGTTACTCGAAAACTATCAAAAACTACTTGGATGTTGCGATATCTGAGAGTGCCTTAATCAAAGTTCGTGAGCTTAAGACTGGACTCAGTTCAGAACAAGAACCAAGATGTTCCCTGACTGAAAAATTAGATTATAAGCACAATTGGGTGAAGTGGGTAGTCTACGGTTACTCATTAATCAGTCGGTTCAGTTCAGCCATTTTAGACGAGAACCGCAGTTCACCTTTTCCTTGTTCAACCTGCGCCGACTTAAAAGTCTCAAAAATCCGATCGCGTCTCTCCTCCCGGAGATATTGATTCAGTAGCAATTGAATCTCTTGCTTCTCATCAGCAGAAAGACTCTTGATTGACTCAACTACATCACTAAAAGTCATCATCCGCAGTCTCTGGCTCAACTATTTAACTAATTTATCACGCCACTTAATTACCTGGAATAATAAGTCATCTGTACTAATTCGGCGGCTGGGAAGCAGAGCGGGTTGAAGTGCGCTCAATGGGGGGAGTTTGGCGAATGGGAGTTTGGGGAGCCTTTTGGCTAAGCAAATAGAGGGCAGAGACTCCAATGCCTGCTAGGGTCGTGAACAAAATGCCCATGGCAAAGCCCCCGGTTGCCTGCCCATGGGCTGCCATAATCCGCCGTTCTAGGGCTTCGCGATCGTACATGGGGAACTTTTGGGGGCGTTCTTGAGGGCGCTCTTTCTGATTAACCATTTAATTTCACGGAATTTGGCTTGAAATTTTGTCTGGGGGCGCGAGTGTGAGGTTTAACCTGGCTTTTAACCAGCAGGTTTAACTAAGCTAACGATCGAAGCAGAGTGAATCGCTCTGTCTGGAGCATGGACTGCGCTCATTCAGAAGAGGGATTTTATCCTTGTACGACCTTTTACGATCGTTATTCGCTCTGATTATTTGTTCTGGCTCAGAATTGTTCCTGTGTGACCTGTAGTCAACCACAGCACGGCTCGGAGTCCATCCCGAATCGCTTTGCCCAAGGACTCATTCGTCTGTCCTGACGGCATCGGCACTAACTTCAAATCAATTCCCCGACTTCCCAGAACAATCTCTCCAATAACTTGGGCACGACGCATGTGATAGTCCGCTGTGATCAGGTAAATGCTATCGATGCCTTTTGCTTGAAATTGGTCAACTAGAGTGGTGAAGTTGGTTACGGTGTCTTTTGCCTCGTAGTCGAAGCGGAGGCGACTTGGCTCAATGCCAGCGCTGATAAAGATATCGGTTGTGTAGGCTTGGTAAGGTATGGGCGATCGGGCCCCCGATGAGAACCAAATCAAAAGCTTGGGATGTCGCTGGGCAAATTCGGCGGTAAATCTCTCTCGCTCCAGGTAGGGAGACGATCCGCCCAGCATGACAATGGCCTGGGGCTGCTTAAAATAGCCAACTATCTCTCGATAACCCAACCAGATAAAAATTAGAAGTAATGGCATCAAGCAAAGAAGAATGGCAAATTTCAGCCAGGCTGCTTTGGTGGATTTAGGCTTACGTTTACGAGTAGCCGCCTTCTGCGATGGCATCATACCGAGTCAATCTTTTCTGGGAGTCGCTCTAACCATGTTACCGATCGTAGAGCCAACTTTTGATGGAACGCCCAACTCCTCGATGATGGCACTCTGTACTTTGTTCGGATAAGCCGATTTTGCTCAGTATAGTGAGCTAATGGTTTGCGGGATCTCGTGCAGATCTCAGTCAGTCTTAACAGCCGCTCTGTCAACCCCGATCGATTTACTCCGTAGGACAATTGAGGCACATGGATAATCCCATCACTCCAGCATTCAACGGCACCTTCATTGCCATTGCGGAAAAAGCAGAACACCACCTGGCAGGGTTGGAAGCGATCGGACGGCAACTGGAGGGGACGGAGTTTTGGCGCACCTTACGGAAGCGATGGATTCCGGCTGGGGCAGTGACGGCTACAGTGCTGACGGGGGTTGCCATTTCCACCCTGCGCGAAGCTCCCCAGTATCAATCGGAAACGTTGATTTTGGTAGACAGCAAATCCTCAGTTTCGGCCATTGTGGGCAGCGGTTCAGCCCCTGCACCGATCGCTGATCCCGAAGCTGACCTCTCCACCGAAATCCAGATTCTTCGCAGTCGCTCCTTAATTGCCAAGGCTCTGAAGACCTTTGACAAGACCAAGTTTCCGGTTTCTGTGGAAGAAGTTGCCGCCAATTTAACCATTCGCCAGATGGGTAAAGCCAAGGTGCTGGCGGTTTCCTATGTCGGCGGTTCGCCCGCCACCGTCAAGGCAGTTTTAGATGCTTTGGGGACGGCTTATGTGGATTACAGCTTAGAAAGCCGTCGATCGCGGGCCACCAACGCCATTCAATTTATCAAAGACCAACTGCCCAAAGCGAGAGAAACTTTGGGGCAATCCGCCCTAGAGTTGAGGCAATTCCGTAAACGCCACGGCATCGTTGATCCCGACTCCTACGCTGCCAGTGTGGTGCAGACCAAGCAATCCTTGGAGCAGCAGGGGTATCAGGCAGCCATTACTCTCAGCCAGACCAATCGCCAGTATCAAGAATTGGTGCGTCAGATGGCTTCTGTGGGGCTGAATCCGCAGACTGCTCTGGCAAGCTCCATGCTAGGACAGGATCAGGGCTACCAGGAATTGGCCAAAAAGCTGCAACAAATCGACCTCACCTACACCCAAGAAAGCTTGCGGTTTCAAGACAACCATCCAATCATTCAGAACTTAAAAATTCAGAAAGCGGAGGTGCTGCAACTCCTCCAGCAGCGGACTAATTTGGTGTTGCGAGGCACTGGGCTTCAGGTTGATCCCCTGTCTGTGTCTGCGTCCGATGCCTCCATTACCCAGACCCTGGCGAATCAACTGCTGCAAGTTCAGACAAGTTTAGCTGTGCAGACTGCCCAACTTTACAGCATTCGTAAAACGCAAAATGAGGTGGCCGATCGCTTCCAACAGGTGCCCCAACTCCAGCAGGAATATGCAGAACTACAGCGGCAATATAACCTCAACTCCCAGGCAGTGAATCGCTTCCTGGAACGGTTGCAGGAACTGGGGATCAACGAAGCCCAGGAAATTTCTCCGTGGCAAGTGCTGGAGCCAGCCTATCTGCCAGCGGCTCCCATTTCCCCCAATCTCAAGCGCAGTTTGCTCATGGGCTTAATTCTGAGTTGTGCCCTGGGAATGTTGGCGGCCATGATGCTGGAGCGATTGGATGAAAAAGTGAAGGATCTGGATGAGGTGAAGACGCTGACAGGCATTCCTTTGTTGGGAACAATCCCCAAAATTGATCTCAAGGTGGTTACGAGTGCCAGTGAAGGTCAGGCGGCGCGTCACTATGCTTATTCTCCCTTTACGGAGGCAATGCGATCGTTGGCCCTCAATTTGCATTATCTTAGCCCCAGTCGCGGGGCCCGAACTCTAGCTCTGACCTCAGCGATCCCCAAGGAAGGTAAATCTACCACGACCTATAATTTGGGATTGGTGCTGGCAGAGTTGGGGCAACGGGTTCTGATTGTGGATGCTGATATGCACCGCCCCACGATCCACAAGTTTCTCCAAGAAAAAAATCCTCTGGGGCTGAGCCTAGTTGCCAATACGATGGGATTGAGTACAGCCATTGCCACCGATCGCCCCTGGCAAGAATTGGTGCATACGGGGGACTCCGAATACCTCCACGTCATGACCGCTGGCCCCATGCCCCCGAATCCGATGGCATTGCTTAACTCACAAAAAATGACTGATTTGTTGCAAGAATGGCGGGATGCCTACGATTATGTGCTAATCGACACACCGCCAATTGTCGGCATCACTGATGCCCAGAGTATTGCTACCCGTGTAGATGGCATGATTCTAGTTGTAGCGGTCGATGTGCCACCCCGTTCTGCTATTACTCGCGCCGTAGAAATTCTTCAGGCAACTCAATGCAACCTAGCTGGACTAGTGGTGAATATGATTGAGCAAGATGCACGGGGATCGTACTATCAATACTATTCTTCTTACTACAAAGACGTGATGGCTGGCATTAATGCCAACGATCAGAATAGTAATGGTCATAACGGTCACAATGGCAACGGTTATCATCCAGAACAGAGTCAAGTTCGGCAGCGGTAATTTGCATGACTGATACCGTAATTCGGGTGGAAAATCTGGGCAAAAAGTATGCGATCGATCATCAGCAACCAGAGCGTTATACGTCCCTTCGAGATGTTATTGCCAATCAAATTAAATCACTGACTCATCGATTAACTCGCTACCCTCATGCAGGCAAACCCTTTGTGGCACGGGAGGAGTTTTGGGCTTTAAAGGATATTTCCTTTGAGATTAAACAGGGCGATCGGGTTGGCGTGATTGGTCGTAATGGAGCGGGGAAATCGACGTTACTAAAAATTCTCAGCCGGATTACAGAACCGACCCGTGGACGAGCAACCATTAAGGGGAGAGTTGCAAGTTTATTGGAAGTTGGAACGGGGTTTCATCCTGAATTAACAGGTAGAGAAAACATCTATCTGAACGGAGCAATTTTGGGGATGGGGAAGGCTGAAATTAAACAAAAATTCGATGAGATTGTGGCGTTTGCCGAAGTTGAAAAATTTCTCGATACTCCTGTGAAACGCTACTCATCGGGGATGTATGTACGGCTAGCATTTGCAGTGGCGGCACACTTGGAACCAGAGATTTTGGTGGTCGATGAAGTGTTGGCAGTGGGTGATTTGCAATTTCAGGAAAAGTGTTTGGGGAAAATGAATCAGGTGGCAGAATCGGGGCGCACAGTCTTTTTTGTGAGCCACAATATGGGGGCGATCAAAGCCCTTTGCAAACAGGCTTTATTGTTGGAATTGGGGCAAATTAAGTCCCATGGTGCGAGCCAAGATGTGGTGTTGGACTACATCAAGCTATTTAGCGATCGGACAACAACAGGGCAAATCGATCGCAGGCAGCACGTTCAAGGAAATAGCAAGGTGACGATCGAAAAGGTTGAGCTATGTGATCGAAATCAGGTTGCCAAAACCTCTTTTCTCATTGGCGAATCCTTCACAATTCAACTAACTTACGACGTACATGAAGAGCTTGAGGGCAGCTTCTGGATATTAATTAGCTCTCTGGAAGGAGCAGTAATCTTAAGTAGTTTTCAAAAAGACAACTATGCCCCTGTAAACCTAACATCTGATGGCGTGGTCTCGATACATATTAACTCTACTCAGTTTTTGCCCGGTTCTTATCTGATTTCGGCGGGATTATTTAGTAAGACAGAAATCATTGATTGGACTGAGCATGTGATGAGATTTGAGATTTTGCCACAATTCGTTGATAGTCGTCCCTTTGACTACAGATATGGGTTTTTGACCCAGGAGTTTACGTGGGAAATTAAGGATAATTCTATTTCAAGCGATCGTAATTATTAAGTATGAAACTAATGAGGTGGACTTTAAAGCTGATTAGTTTTCCGTTGCGTTGGCTTTGGGATCAGTGTCTGGCTTCATCGATCGCTCAGGTATTTATTGCATCGATCATTCAAGTCATTCATTACTCTCAAACTCGCTATATTAGTAGCCAACTTAAATCCTGTGGCTTGAATCTGCGGTTGCAATTTCCCATTCATTTATTACAGCCTAATCTAATTGAAATAGGGGATAACGTTTCGATCGCAGCTTATGTGCATGTTTGGGGAGGCGGGGGAGTGAAAATAGGCAACCGAGTCATGATTGGGTCACACACGGCAATTACATCCATCACCCATGATTACTCTGTGGGAAATATGTATCAGACGATCGTGACTCACCCCATTGTGATTGAAGATGATGTGTGGATTGGCACCCATGCTGTTATTTTGCCAGGGGTTACGATCGGCAAAGGAGCCGTCATTGGAGCCGGATGTATTGTGACTAAAAATGTGCTGCCTCAGGCAGTCATGACAGGCGTACCAGGGCGAGTTTTAAAGTTTCGGTGTGACTGTTATGAGTCGATGAATTCAAGTCATCTTATCGGAGCTGAATGAGGTGAAGGTTGAAGGTTGTCCGGGCTGTACCAGTGCCAAATTTCAGTCAGTGGGGCGATCGGGAACTGCCTTTATAGTCACCATTAATGCTGAGAAATTTGAACAACCTGCCTATGAGATTAGACACTGTGATAATTGTGGAATCTATTACAAATCCCATATTCTTAATGAGACAGATTTAAGTCGGTATTACCAAATCAACGACTTTATGAAGTGGGAAAATGACAGACTTTTCCCCACGGAACAGGCAATTTTAGCAGTGCTTTCTCGGCTTCCTGAGCATAGTAAAATTCTGGATTATGGCTGTAATACGGGACGTTTAATGTCCTATATGCTCGATCGCCACCATTGCTTTGGTGTTGAAATCAACGGGGAAGCCGCTAAAATTGCGACTCAAAGAGGAGTCACGATTCTGTCTGAAACAGAACTGGCGATCGGGTTCGATGCCATTGTGCTTTGTGACGTATTTGAACACTTAGTAGAACCGACCTCTGTTTTGCAGTATCTTTGCCAATTCTTGAAGCCCAAAGGATTACTTCTACTCTGTACAGGTAATGCAGATGCGGCGGCTGGTAAACCAGATTTAGCAAATTTTTGGTACTTTCGCACCGTAGAACACTTATGTATGTTGAGTCGAACTCATGCTAAATTCTTGAGTCAAAAACTGGGGCTGAACCTCATAGATTGGCAGGAAATGAGTCATTACCAGTATGGGTGGCTAGAGCTACTGCGTCAGCATACGCAAAACTTTGCCTATCGGCAATTTCATATTTATAGGTCACCTTTTTGGATGCCGATATTGAAGCTAATTCCAATGATGAAACGGGCGGAAAATTGGACAGTGCCACCGTTATTTACCTGCACCAAAGACCATGCATTGGTGGTGTTTGAGAACCATGCAAACTGTTAGTGATACTCGATTACCACGATTGCTTTATTTGAGTGACGTGCCTGTGGAAGCGACGGTAGGCGGTGCTGCTTTGCTTTATCGCTTATTACAAAACTATCCAGATCCCCTCAAGATTTTGGAGCCATATCGCCTTCAACCTCCTCTAGAAAAACGATTACCTCATATCGATTACACAACCTTCTATGTTGGCTCAGATCGCCTCCTGCACAGCCGTTTTACTTCGCTTTACCAAGCTTATTTATTACTAATAGCCCGATCGCGCTCCCAGCAATTTCACCAACTGATCCAGTCCTTTCAACCGGAAGCAATTCTGACCGTTGTAGCGGGGTTTTCCTGGTTGACTGCGGCGGCTCTGGCACAGCAATTTCAACTGCCTCTGCATCTCATTGTTCATGATGATTATCAAGATGAAAATCTGGGTTGGGGAATGCAGAACTGGCTCAAACACCACCTAACTAAAACCTATCAATATGCTACATCTAGACTTTGTATTTCTCCCTACATGGTGGAATGCTATGAGCAACGCTATGGCGCGATCGGCACCGTGTTGTATCCATGCCAAGCTGCTGATAGTTCGCAATTCCCTCATGTTCCCGATCGCCCTCCATCGAGAACATCTTTAGTGTTTGTCTATGCTGGATCAATTAATAGTCAAGGTTATCTTGCGGCATTGATTACCTTAGCTTCAGTGTTGAAGAACTGGAACAGTCAGCTAATCATTTACTCGCAGATTTCTGAGGACTTTATTGAACGCAATGGACTAAATCAATCTAATATTACAATCCGCGCTTTATTGCCTGTAAATCAGTTGATTCTTACCCTCAGACATGAAGCTGATGTATTGTTTGTGCCCATGAGTTTTGCAGAGCGCGATCGATCAAATATGGAACTTAGTTTTCCCAGCAAGCTCACAGACTACACGGCTGTTGGATTGCCCTTATTGATTTGGGGCCCTGCCTATTGTTCAGCCGCGCGATGGGCAACAGAAAATCCTGGTGTGGCTGAAGTTGTAATGGCAGAAGATCGAGAAAAGTTGACGATCGCTGTGGAAAATCTTACTGATCCTGCCCATCGATTGCGGTTAGGAGGGCAAGCCTTACATCAAGGTCGAGCCTATTTTTCCCATGCTGCGATCACTCAACTGTTTTATCAATCCATCGCCAAATCGTAACTACTCAGGCTGCTAGCTCAATGTCGAGCCTGCCCTCATCCCCCAGCCCCTTCTCCCACTGGGAGAAGGGGAGCCGGATTGAAGTCCCTCTCCCCAGGGAGAGGGATTTAGGGTGAGGGTAGGCTCAGTAGTTACGCTAAATCTAAATAATTAGAACTGAACTTTTCCCACGCAATTTGTTTGCGATTTCTATGATTTTTTTGTACTACGATAGTTTGTCCCATCCTGGTGGAGGCATCGGCACCTATCTCCATGCCTTAGCGTTGCATTTGCACCAAGAAGGTATTCCGTTTCGCGTGGCAGTGTCGGAGTTACACCGATCGCCCCTCGTGGACGAATTAATCGCTAAGGGACTATCCGTTTACCGCCAGCCCCGCTTACCTGGCGATCGATGGTTGCTGACCAAACGCTGCCTCTTGCTATGGCTAGAAACCCAACTCCAGCAGGGAGATTGGATGTTTTGTGTATGCCCACCTTACCCAGCGGTATACCTCAGTTTGGTGCGATCGGCCCATCGGCGGCGGGCCAAGGTGGCAGTCAGTTGGTTCCTTGCGCCAGAATTTTGGCCACCGATCCCGGAGGTTATGGGGACTTCTGGCGACGCATTTTGTCAAGCTGTGGCAGAGACGGATGCAGTGATTTCGGTTTCTCAATGCACAGCGTACCAGTTCAGAGAGGTCTATGGCTATCCAGGCAAGGTGCATGTCGTGCCCTATCACAATCTGTTGTTTTTTCAGAACCCCTTGCCCTTGCCCACCGCTCCTCCTTGGAAAATCGGCTTCATGGGACGGCTGGATATGGAGCAGAAAAGTTTGGATACATTGTTGCAGGCGATCGGCTTACTGCTTCAGGTGCGACAGGATATCCAGCTTCATCTATATGGGGGCGGCGCAGATGAAGCGAAACTGACAGCCCTAGCAGCCAGTTTAGACATTCAATCCCATGTCGTCTTTCATGGAATCTACGACCATCGGCGCGACTTGTCTGCCATTTTGCTGAACTGTCATTTCTTTGTCCATCCCTCACGATGGGAAGGTGGGCCCTGCTTCAGTTTGTTGGAACTCATGCAAGCGGGCCGCTACTGTGTGGCGGCAAGGGTGGGCGGCATCCCCGATTTGTATGCCGGATTGCCGAACATTGGTTTATTGGTTCCCTGTGGTGATGCAACAGCGTTGAGCCAAGCCCTGTTAGCTACGATCGCCAACCTTGCCATGGGCACGATCGATGGCGACAAAATTCGGGCGCGCTACTTCGACGGATTTGACATGGCATCCGCCCACCGAGCTTGGGCAGCGGTGATGCTGTGAATAGGGACAACTCAGCCATGAACGAACTTCCCAGGCTCCTGATCATTTCGGAACTGGTGCCCCAGAGCATCTTGGCAGGCTCTATTCTGTTATTACGCCTACTAAAAGATTATCCACCCGACAAGCTCCTCGTCATCGGTGCGCCCGCTACGGCAGAGGCAGAGTGCCTGACCTGTCGCTACGAAGAATTAAACTTGCCCTTGGAACGATTCAACCGGACTCGATTGGCGCGGTTAGTGCGATCGTTGCGATCCATCAACCTATTGCCCCAACTCATCCTCGCCTCAATTCAACAGCGGCTCCAGGGCTTTCAACCAGAAGTTATTCTCTCGGTGATGGAGGTGCAGCCCTACTACCATTTGGCCTACCGCTATGCCAAATCCCACCGCCTGCCGTTGGTGCTGATCGTTCACGACATTCCTGAAGTGTTTGAACCCGTTTATCCGTGGGCACTTCAGCCCCAGCGCGATCGAAACGCTGAGATCTATCGTTATGCCACCCAGCGCCTGTGCGTCAGTCCCCAAATGAGAGACTTTTTGGTGAAACGGTATGGCATTTCAGGCAATGTGCTTTATCCCAACCGTTCTGAAGCATTAGTGTGTCGTCCCTTGGCTAATGTGCGCCAGCTTAAGCAACCGGGAACGCTCACTTTGGGTTATGCGGGCACCCTAGCCTATGGGTATGGCGAGCAACTGAGCCGAATGTTGCCGTCGTTTCGGGAAACGGGCACTGCGCTCCGGGTCTACTCCCGCGATCGATCCCTCGGTATGGCACCAGATGGAGTGACCTACGGCGACTACGCGGTGCAACCAGATCAAACTTGGCTCAGAATCAAACAGGAATGCGATGGGCTAATCCTGCCCTACTGCTGGTCGGAAGACAACGGGCAACAAGATCTCTACAAAACCCACTTTCCCAGCAAACTCACCGAATATTTGGCTTTGGGAATGCCAATTTTAATCGTGGGGCCATCCTATGCAACTGGGGTACAGTGGGGATTGCAAAATTGTGATGCCACCTTGGTGGTCACAGAGAATGATCCCGGAGCCTGGCGGGAGGCATTGAATCAACTGAAGGACGCGGACACCAGGGAAAGATTGAGTGGGGGGGCGATCGTAGCGGGCGATCGGGACTTTAATCCTGTTAGGTTGCGCCAGCAGTTTTTGACCTATTTGCAAGCAGCAACCTCATCAGGGATCACTAGTTTCAATGTTAGTAAAAACCCATGATTCCTAAATTAAAGTTCTACGCATTTGTTATAAGTCAATTAGCAAAAGCGCTATCTCCTCAGAAGACAGAGCAGCGAACCCAGTCGCGGCAATACATGGCCTATCATTTTCTGATTGGCAATGCTGATAGTGTCACCTTTCAGCGCCAAGATATTAAATGGTCGGCCTTTGTGGGAGATAACGTAACGAGTGCGTTGTTTATTGAAGGTGAGCATCACACTAATATTTTACCTATCGTCTTAACGTGGCTGGAAAACAATTATGCCGACTGGAATCAACGCCCCATTGTGATGAATGTGGGAGCCAATATCGGTGCTGCGTGTATTCCTTTAGTCTTACAAACCAACAAGAATTTGTTTGCTTTTGAACCGGTTCCTGACACCTTCAAATTACTGCAACAAAATGTCGCACAAAATCATTTGCAAGGGCGGATCTCTTGCCTCAATTTGGCGATCGCTGCAACCACAAAACAACTAGAAATGATTGTGCCCTATGATAGCGGACAGAGTGAAGTGAAGAATCACTCCCAAGGATTTGGGGTCGCCGATCGCGATTGTAAAATCTTTTCTGTAAAAGCCATTTCCCTAGACGAATTTATCAACCAACAGGACGTAGCACCGACCCAAGTTGCTCTGGTCTGGAGCGATACCCAGGGATTTGAAAGCGATGTCATTGAGTCTGGATCGGCAATTTGGCAAGCTGGAACTCCTCTATGGGTGGAAGTTTGGCCCCTAGGATTACAAGCTCATGGCGGTATGGACAGGTTTATTGACTGTTGCACCCGATCGTTTACGAGTATGATTACAGCGACGGATTTTCAAACCCTTGGGACAAAAGCCAAGCCGCGAAAAATTACTGAAATGCAAGATTTAGTTCACTATTTATTTTCTAGTTCTGCTTACCATACCGATGTATTATTAATTCCGTGAATTAACGTTATTCCCATGGATTTTTTACGCCGATTACGCACGAATTATCGTTCTTGGCTAGGCAGCCTGAATCAAATCAAATCACTGCAAGATTACAGTCAACGTCTAGTTGAATTTGAGATTGAAGCCTACTTAAAAACCCATCTTGATCAGAATCCTCGTTATGCAGATCCGCAGCGATTGAATCAGTATGAACGCAAGGTTTATTCTCAATGCGGTGAAGACGGTATCCTGGCTGAGATTTTTCAAAGAATTGGCATAGAGCATCATTACTTTGTCGAATTTGGAGTTGGAGATGGGTTGGAAAATAACACCGCCTATTTGTTAATCCAACATTGGAAGGGCTTGTGGATTGAAGCAAATCCAGTCTTTGTCGATCGCATTAAAACGCACCTCAAAGCGGCGATCGTCCAGCATCATCTACACCTTAAACCTGCCTTTGTTTATCCCGAAAACATCGAAATCTTTCTGGATGAAATGCAAGTGCCGGAGACCTTTGATCTCCTATCCATTGACATTGACGGCAACGATTATTGGGTGTGGCAAGCTATTACTAAATATCGCCCTAGAGTGGTGGTGATTGAATACAACGCGACCTATCCCCCACCCATTTCCTGGGTGATGACCTACAACCCCAACTACAGCAGCAGCCAAACCACCTACTTTGGTGCCAGCCTCTTTTCCTTAGAAAAACTTGCCGCACAAAAAGGCTATCGGCTCGTGGGATGCAGTTTCAGCGGGGTGAATGCATTTTTTGTTCGAGAAGACCTGGTAGGCGATCGATTCTGTGAACCTTACACTGCCTTGAATCACTACGAACCGCCCCGTTATTTTCTGGTCGATCGCAATGTCGGACATGCCAGAGCATTTGGTGAGTTTGAGCAGATTTAGAAACTTACGGTCACAGCAGATTGCTATCAACCGTGCCATAGACGGGAATGTTGAAAGCTATAGCCAGAGACAGTTGCGTCATTTACTTTTGTGGCAGGTTTGATCGAAAACCGCTGTAAATGATGCACTGGTTGGAGCGATCGGAAGATGAGTTAGCAGTAGAGTAACGCATCTTGGCGATCTATATATTTCAATAGTCCGGACATTTTTGCGATAGCTAACCCTCATCCCCCAACCCCTTCTCCCGTTCTAGGAGAAGGGGAGCCGGATTGAAGTCCCTCTCCCCTCTTGGGAGAGGGATTTAGGGTGAGGGTCTATCTGGCTGTACAACAGGGTTTCCAGCACCTCTACAAAAACTGTCCGAAGTATTGATATTTAGTACTTTATTTCTACGCAGATCCCTAATTGCATTTGTCCCACTTAATCCTGCTTCAAGCGGCGCAACTCATCTTGCAAATCTTGCAATTGCTGACGCAAAGCATCTTCATTGGGGTCAACTGTCACTGGTTCTTCGTCATCCGACAAAATTTCGATGCGGCGTGGTTCAGAGGTTGGCTTCTCATCTGCTTTGACAACCGTTTGTTGAGATTGCTGGGCGCGGTGCATCGCTTCATCCACAAACCGACGGGCTTCATCGGCGGACATTTCACCGCGCTCCACCATTTCATCCGCCAGTTTCTGGGCTTGCCCCCGCAGTTCTGAGAACTTGGTGCCAGCCTTCTCACCTGCATAGGACGCGAGTCCAATGCCAAGGTAAACCGCTTTTTGAAACATATCGCCAAGACCAGCCATAACAATTAAGCTCGTGAGGGATGAACTTTAAGCTCTTGGGGCAAAGGTTTGAGGTGACCCGGATGCCACGCCTACCACAAGCATCCCGTGTTGCTGCTACCTTCCGGTCCTGACAAGGTTTGGGCGTTACGATCGCGTGGGTCCGGATCAACTGAATTATAGCTTGATTCTTACCCGGCTGAACTAGCAGGTCGCTGAACAATGACTTCTAGGACACGGCGGCGGGTGTTGATATCAATGCCAATCAAGCGGACATATTCGTCGGGATGCTCATTCAGGAAAGCTTCTACGGCGGTGAGGGCTTCGGTGCCATTGTTGGTTTGAGGCAGATTGCCGCTCTGCCAAGAGTTGAGGCGGAATCGGCGCTCTGTGACATGCTCCACTCCAATGCGGTTGCCCTGAGCCAACAGTTGCCGCACCTGATTTTGCACCTCTGCACTTAAGCGCGTGGTGGGCTGGGACTGCACAAACGTCGGTTGGGATGCAGGAGATGGGGATGCACCAAATTGGGGCGATCGTTGCTCTGTGGGGGCATAGGAACCAGAGCCGCTGCTGGAGGAGCTAGCCCCATTCCCACTATTACTCCCCGATCGGAAGGAACTGGGTTCAGGGCGGGGAGCAGCAGACTGGGCATTGAAGGCTGCACCCTGGTTGTATTCTTGGGAGAGCCGCGAGTCTTGCACTCGCTGCTGTTCCTGCACCATCAGATGACCTATTTCAATGACGTGGGGCAGCTTGAAATCGGGTTTGCGGAATACGGGCGGGCCCTCGGCGCTGTTGACGACACGCAGAGAGACTTTTTCCAGCCCAGTGTCATAGATGAATTGCCGAATTTGTTCGTCGTAGAGGCGGGCGCGGAGGGCGCTGAAGAAGTCGATCGATTGCCCCACAAAGGTATCGATAAGTTGTTCAATATCACGCTGGGAAAAATTGTCTGGCGCAAAAATGCCACCCACAATGCCAATGCGATCGTCCCGATTGGGTTCCCAGTAAAACTTCGCCATGCGGCCATCACGAATTAATGGTGCATAGAGAGTAGAGAGGTCATTTCCGGTAACAATAATCGGAATACGCGGCAGGGGGGTCGAATCGTAGCTACCGGGAAGCTGGACATCTGTGGGGTTGTCAGCAATATTCATCAACGTAGCGTTGACGATTTGGGTGTTCACGGTGTACTGAGTGGAGTGATCAACCCGTCCTGCGCCTGCATCCAAATCGTTGATCATCAAAACGCAAATTTTGCCCCTGACCTTAATTAAGTCCGCTGCTTCCCGATAGCGGAGCCGAATCAGTCGGGCTGGGTCGCCAGCATCGGGGCTTTCCAACTCTCCGGCTGACATATGAATAACCTCAATTCCCATGCGATCGAACACCAACTCGCACTGGTAGGATTTCCCTTCGCCCTTCCGCCCGTGAATCCCTAAAATCAGCGGCACTCTCACCCCTGGCAGGTCAAGGAAATTTTTAGTGATGTGAATGGCTAAGGCATCTAAAAATTTAGGCGAAATATAGTGGGTCATAGAGAGAGAGACTCTTTGGGGTGAATAAGTTAGCGATCGATCGTCCAACGCTTAGTTTACCGCTGAATGCCTCCTCAAACTAAGAACCGATTTGATATCTTGCGTGTTTGATATCTTGCGGGAAGCTGCTGCGGTTAGGGCGTTTCAGTAAAAGCGGCCAATTTACCAAAATCAGCGTGACGCGCAACACTCCGGTGCCATGGGTAGAAAATTTAGACCATAATAGATCATGCTTTCTGGTTGCCAGCTATGACCTCCCAGCTTCTAGAAGAAATCGTCACCCCCGATGTCAGTCACCTCGTTATTGAAGACGATCGCCCCTTGGACAACTTTCAGACCGAGAAACAGCAGCGACTCCTCGTCGAACCGCTCTACAGTTCCTGGCATCCCAGCGAAGCCTTCATTGCTGCTGCCAATGTGGGCATCTTCTCCAGTGCTACAGAAGAAGGCACGGCTCCCGATGTCTTCCTCAGTCTGGGAGTCACCATGCCTGCGGACTGGAGCCAGAAGCAAAATCGCTCCTATTTGGTGTGGCGCTTTGGCAAATTCCCAGAAGTCGTGATCGAAATTGTCTCGAATCGCAAGGGCAACGAGCTAGTGAGCAGAGCGCTAGAGAAACCGAGCAAAAGAGAAATCTACGCCCGCATGGGCATTGCCTACTATGCCGTTTTCGACCCGCTGGAGCAGATTCAGGAGGCGGGTCAGATGGCGGGTCAACCGCTCAAAGTCTTTGAACTGAGGGGCAAGCATTACGTCGAGCTTTCCCCACCTTGCTGGATGGAGGATGCAGGCTTGGGGTTAATGCTCTGGGAAGGAGAGTTTGAGGGGGTGCCGAGCCAGTGGTTGCGTTGGTGCGATCGGCAAGGTCAACTCATCCCCACGGGTGCAGAAGGCAGGGAGATTGAGCGGCAGGGAAGGGAGATTGAGCGGCAGGGAAGGGAGATTGAGCGGCAGGGAAGGGAGGCTGAGCGGCAACGGGCTGAATCAGAACATCAGAGAGCAGAGCGTCTTGCTGAACACTTACGGGCGATCGGGGTCAACCCAGACGAAATTTGATTGAGTGTGAACGTTCAGCAACCTCTGTCACCCACTCTGTCACCCACAATGGATCACTCATCCCCGACAACTGATCCAGAAGAGACACCCGATCGCCTCCCCCACTATTCCGCAAAACAGGTGCGGGAGGGAGGCGGGCAGTACTTTGTGGATGCCCAGGGAAAGCGGTTACCCAATGTGACCACGATTCTCAATCGCACCAAATCCGCTGAGCAATGGCAAGCCCTAGCAAATTGGCGACAACGTGTTGGCGTTGCAGAAGCGAACCAGATTACTCGCACTGCCAGTAGTCGGGGCACCGGAACTCACAAGCAGATTCAGCGATTTTTACAGGGCGATCGGACTCCTTGCTCAGCCTCAGTCCAGCCCTACTGGAACAGCATTGAACCTGTGTTGCACGAACTGCGATCGGTGCGGTTGGTTGAGGGGTCGGTGTTTCACTACGATCTGGGCTATGCAGGGAAAGTGGATTGCGTGGCCACCTATCGCGGTGTGCCTTGCATTTGTGAGTGGAAAACTGCCGACAAACCCAAGGGATCGGTGGAGCGCTTGTACGATCATCCGCTGCAAATGGTGGCGTATTGTGGAGCCGTAAACCATCTCTACCGAGACAATGGGGTACAGTTGCAGCATGGTTTGCTGGTCGTGGCGATCGGGGATGCACCCGCTGAGATATTTTGGTTTGAACCAGAGGCGATCGTCCACTACTGGAATCAATGGCAACAAAGATTAGCCCTTTACCAACGGTTGCAGAATGGATTGTTTTAGGATGAATCATGGCTAAACCCACAGTTTTGCTGGATCACGATGGCGGCGTAGATGATTACCTCTCCGTTTTACTGCTGATGACAATGGAGCATCTGCACGTCTTGGGTGTGGTGGTGACTCCAGCCGATTGCTACATTCAGCCCGCGATCGGGGCCACGCGCAAAATTCTCGATCTGGTGGGACGCTCCGAGGTTCCTGTTGCCGAAAGCACCCTGCGCGGACTCAATCCCTTCCCGACGCTCTACCGTCGCGATTCCTATGTCATCGACCATCTGCCCATTTTGAACGAGGGAGATGTCCAAGCGCGTCTGGTGCCCGAATCGGGGCAAGACTTCATGGTGCGAGTGCTGCGAGAGGCGACGGAACCCGTGACGCTGCTGATTACAGGGCCCTTGACGAATCTGGCTTTTGCCCTCGACACGGCTCCTGAAATCGAGTCCCACATTAAAGAGTTGATCTGGATGGGCGGCGCATTGGAGGTACCTGGCAACGTGGAAAAGGCGCTGGAGTCGGGGCAGGATGGCTCAGCAGAGTGGAATGCCTACTGGGACCCGATCGCCGTCGATCGCGTCTGGAAAAGTAGTATCCCGATCGTGCTGTGTTCGCTGGACATCACCAACACGGTGCCCGTGACCTCGGAATTTGTGCAGCGCATGGGCAAACAGCGGCGCTTTCCCCTTTCCGATTTCGCGGGACAGTGCTATGCCTTGGTGATCCCGCAAGATTACTATTTTTGGGATGTGCTGGCGACGGCTTACCTGGCCCATCCAGAGTTTTATCAGTTGCGAGAGGTGGAAACGGCGATCGTCACCACAGGCCGCAGCCAGGGACGCACCAAAATCAGTCCCGGTGGACGCACGATTCAAGCCATGACCCAAGTAGATGGCGATCGGTTCTATGCCTATATCCTGGAACAATGGGCCCGCTGATTCGATCCAAATTGTGCCTAAATTACAATGTGCTTGTCTCTCGAACATTTGTTGCTGTCGCACGATTTCAGACCGAACGCAGTCTATTTTTCATCAATGTTCGCCGGGAGGGAATTGCAATTTGACACCAGAACAACAAGGACTACTGCAAAAGGCTCAATCTAGCCTCCGAGCCGCCAAATTATTGACAAGCGATGGGCTTCACGACTTTGCCTTGTCTCGCGCCTACTACACCATGTCCTACATTGTCAAGGCATTTTTACTCTGTCAGGGACTAGCTTTTTCCAGTCACTCTGATCTGATTAGCGCGTTCGATGAGCATTTTGTTCGCACTGGGATCGCTCCACCAGAGTTTCACAACACCCTACTTCATGCTCAAGACCAGCGAATCAGAGGAGATTATGCTATCGAGTCAGGGCTGACTGAGGTAGATGCATCACGGCAAATTGTCCATGCTGAGGAATTCTTGAAGTTAGCAGAGCGTTTAATGGGGTCTGCGTCCTGAGTTGAGGTTTGCCACAAAATTAAGACTGTGGGCGACGATCGTGTTTCAGCCACCTCCCATTGCCCTAGACAGATGACGATCCCCTACTACCTGAGCTACTGAACCCGATCGCAGGATAGGATACAACTAGTCAACAGGATTTAACAATGGTAGAACGTCCAATCAAAAAGTCTGAGCGCCTAGCTAACCCAGACACCAGCAAGCCAGACACTAACAAGCCAGACACTAACAAGCCAGACACTAACAAGCTAGAGACCAGCAAGCCAGATACTAGCCATCTCACCCCAGAGCCGCAATCATTTGCAGACTCTGGTAGAAGTCGTCCTATTCTTGGTAAAGACAGAGACAAAGACCAAGATAGAGGCGGAGATAGAGACAGAGGCGGAGATAGGGACAAGGGTAGAGGAAAGGGGAAGGGCAGAAGAGATTCCCGCGAAGATGACTCCAAGGCAGCCGTTAGTCCTGCTCTTCTGCGGGGTCCCAAACCCACGAAGCCTCAGCCCCCAGCCGCCGAAGTTGTCCCAGAGGTAGTGGAGGAGGATGCTCCAGAGGTAGCTGAAGATGCTCCAGTTGAGGACGCTACAGCAGCGGTCACCGAAGGTTAAGGAACCAGCGAAGACTGGGGCGTGAGTTTACACACCGTTGAACAAGGGGCTTAAGCCCCTTGCCTACATCTTCTGAGAAGAGTGTAGTGCTTAGACCTACACCGCTTAGCACTGGTGGAGTATGTACAGATCATTATGTAAGCGGTGTGTAGAGGTCGCTGAGTAATACGCAGAATTAAGTTACAACAATAGCAATTCACACCCTAAACATTCATGGCATGGCTCGGTCATTCAATCCTTCAATTTGTTAAACAAAGGCATTTCAAGATCGGTAAGCGACTGCTGAGTACGATCGCACTCACCCTATTTTTGACCCTCTCTGTAGGAATTCCTAGTGTCGCAGCAGGAGATTGGAGTGGCGAGTCAAACCCAGGAGCCTATCGGTTCAACGTCGGCACGTTTAAAGTTGCGACCATTTCTGATGGATTGTTGAAAGTACCGCCCCTACCGATCTATGCCCCGATCGCAGACCCCGAAGACGTGAAGCGGGCCATGATCGAGCGATTCTGGTCGGCTGACGAACTGTTCCTCTATTTCAACGCCCTCTACATTGATACAGGAGCGCACAAAGTTCTCATCGATACAGGTGCCGGGGTGGAATTGGGGGCGGGGCTGGCAAAACTGACGCGAAACCTGCGGAGCGTAGGTGTTCAGCCCCAAGACATTGATACCGTCATCCTGACCCATGCCCACCCCGATCACATTGGCGGAATTGTAGCCACCGATGGTCGGCTTACCTTTCCCAACGCCAAATACTACATTTCAGACGCGGAATGGCAATTTTGGACAGCCCCCACGATCGACCTGTCATCCTTAAAAATTCCCGACCCGTTTAAGCAAGGGATTATTGCAGCGGCCCGGAAGCACTTGGGGGCGATCGGCAATCAAATCAATCGGTTTCAGCCAGACCAAGAAATTATTCCAGGCATCACATCGATCGCCGCCGCAGGTCACACGCCGGGTCAAGCCGCCTTTCGCATCACCTCAGACCAGACTCAACTCATTGTGACGGCTGATGTTTTTTTCAACGAAGCCTTGGATTTAGAACATCCTGAGTGGCAAACCGGATTTGACTTCAATCCCCAACAAGCCGCAGCCACCCGCCGGAGACTTTTGCAGCAAATCGTTGCCGATCGCACGATGGTAATCGCCTACCACATGCCATTTCCAGCCCTGGGTCATGTCCGCTCCCAAGGCGATCATTACCAGTGGGAACCTGTCCAGTGGGAATTTACGCCCTAACTGAACAGGAGGGTAGTCTCCTGAGATTATTTCAGACCCTTAGAACAGGAGGGTAAACAATCCCATGAGATCTCTTTTTTGCGGGTCTGTTTTTTGTGGGTCTGTAATAGTCTCACCGTTTTACCAAACAACCTGAATACTCCATAAACCCTACTCGCCAAAGCGCTGTTGCAACTCTTGCGACCACGCCAGCATTTTCTGTAACCCTTCCGTGGTGCTAACGTGGGGGTGCCAGCCCAAATGTTGTGCTGCCTTCCGCACATCGGCAACGAATACTTTTTGGTCGCCCAGTCGCCAATCTAGCCGCTCAAATCGCATTGCTGCCCCCGTTTCAGCGGACAATGCTTGGAATAACTCCAGTAGCGAGAGGGAATTGGCCATGCCACCGCCGAGGTTGTAGATTTCCCCCGCACACCGATCGCTACACTTTGCTGCCAGCAAATAAGCACTAATCAAATCATCGGCGTGTAAAACATCCCGCACTTGCTTGCCATCCCCAGAAATCGTAAACGTGGGGGCATTGGGATCAATCATTTCCAAGGCTTTGAGGCAAAACCAGCCAATCCAGCCTTGGTCGTAGGTGGCGAATTGTCTGCCCCCGTACATGGAGGAATGGCGAAACACGATCGTCGTCAGCCCAAACATGCGGTGGTAATCGCGCACATACTGGTCGGCGGTGAGTTTGGAGCAGCCGTAGGGCGAGTAGCCGTCCAATTGCAGACTCTCATCCAGTCCGTGGGGATGGCTGGGCAGGATGTACCGAGTTTCAGTCTCCTGGCAGGGGATAGACTCCAGGGAACCGTAGACTTTGTTTGTGGAGGAATAGATGACGATCGCCTCTGAAGCGTGGAGCCGCACTGCTTCCAACACGTTCAAGGTTCCCAGAGCATTCACTTCAAAGTCCAGGCGGGGGTGTTGAATGCTGGTGGTCATGGCCACCTGTCCCGCGAGGTGGGCGATCGTCTGGGGCTGAGTGTCCTGCACCACATGGGCTACCTTGTCATCATCGCGGATATCTGCCTCGACAAAGCGCCAGTCTGAACCATGTTGCGATCGGAGCCACTCCAGGTTATCCCGTGATCCCCGGCGACTGAGGTTATCCAACACCATCACCGTTTCCCCTTGGGTGAGGAGCGCATGGGCCAGATTGGTGCCGACAAAGCCACACCCGCCCGTAATTAGCCAACTCATCGCAATGCTCCTACTTGGGCAAATTGCTGCACAAAGGTCGTAATGGTATCCACCATGTAGGCAATCATCGGCTCGGTGAGTCCCGGATAGACCCCGATCCAGAAGGATTGGTTCATCACCACATCGGTATTTTTCAGGTCTCCTACCACGCGATGGGGCAAGTTGCGGTAGGCGGGTTGGCGGATGAGGTTGCCGCCAAAGAGTAAGCGAGTCCCAATTTTGTGGCGTTCCAGGTAGCGGACTAAATCATTGCGTTGGAACGGCGCATCGGGGCGCACGGTGAGCAAGAAGCCAAACCAACTGGGTTCACTGTTGGGCGTGGCTTGGGGCAACATCAAAACGTCTGCGAGGGGTTTGAGTCCGTCGTGGAGCCGTTGCCAATTTTGTCTGCGGGCAGCGATGAAGCCGGAGAGTTTTTTCAGTTGAGAAACCCCGATCGCCGCTTGCATGTCAGTCAGCTTCAGGTTGTAGCCAATGTGGGAGTAGGTATATTTGTGGTCATATCCGGTGGGCAAATCCCCTAGTTGCCAGCCGAAACGCTTGCCGCAGGTGTTATCCACGCCGGGGGCACACCAACAACTTCTGCCCCAGTCGCGGAACGACTCGACTAAAACTTTCAGTTTGGGCTGGTTGGTCAGTACACATCCGCCTTCCCCCATGGTGATGTGGTGGGCGGGATAGAAGCTGACAGTTGCCAGGTCGCCAAAGGTGCCTGTCAATTGCCCGTTGTAGGTTGCGCCGAGGGCATCGCAGTTGTCTTCAATCAACCAAAGCTGATGCTTCTCAGCAATGGCTTTGACGGCGCTGAGGTTGAAGGGGTTGCCGAGGGTGTGGGCCAGCATGATGGCGCGAGTGCGGGGGCCGATCGCCTCTTCCAGTGCCGTCACATCAATATTATGGGTGTCGAGTTCGATGTCCAAAAAGACGGGCACCAAGCCGTTTTGCACCGTTGGGTTGAGGGTGGTAGGAAATCCCGCCGCTACAGTAATCACCTCATCCCCCGGCTGGAGTTGCCGATCGCCCAGTTCTGGGGAAGTCAGCGCCGAAAGGGCCAGCAAATTGGCTGAGGAGCCAGAGTTACACAGCAAGGCATGGCGCAAGCCGAAATATTGGGCAAATTCCCGTTCAAATTGCTCGGCATAACGCCCCGTTGTCAGCCAAAAATCCAGCGATGCATCAACGAGATGAACCATGTCTTCGCCATCAAACACCCGCCCCGAAACGGGAACTGGGGTCACGCCAGGAATAAACTCCTTGGGCAGAAATGCCTCTGCATGGTAAGCAATGACTCTCTCTAGAATCTCTTGACGCAAGTGTTCAGCGCTTCCCACGACTATCCTCCTGTTGTGATCGATACCATCCTATTGTTTCTGTCAGGCCCTGACGCAGGGACCAAAGTGGCTCCCAATCTAGCAATTGGCGAGTGATGTCCCGATCGGCAATCTGGGGGTGTTCGCCCAAGCGATCGGCCACTGCCCCAAACAACGGTGTCACCTGACTATTACTCAATTCCACTAAAAGTTCTACCACGTCGCGCAAACAGGTACCCTGTCCGGTGCCTAAATCCATCACCTTCCCCTCCAACCCCGGCTGAATGCCGACCTGGAGCAGCCCCCGAACAATATCGACGATGTACACCAAGTCCACAACGCGCTTGCCACTGCTAAGACGGGGCGCTTCCTCCCGCAGCAGCGACAGAATAGTGTAGGGAATAAATTTAGTCACATCCTGATGGGAGCCGTAGATCACAAAGGGCTTCACTCCCACGATGGGCACTCCATAGACCCGGTGAAACATTTGAGCATAGAGGCTGGTGGCGGCTTTGGCGGCGGCGTAGGGAGAGGTGGGCGTGGGATCGGTCGCCCCCGCAGCGGGTTCTTCGGACGAGCCAACCAAAATCAGCCGATCGCATTCCGTTTTGGTTGCCGCCAGCAGCAAATTAATTGCTCCCAGCAAGTTATTTTGCAGCATCGGCAGCACCAAGCTCGCATCTTGATGGGCCGTGACCAACCCTGCCAGGTGATAGACCAAGTGGGGCTGGGCCTCAGACAACGCCTGCTGCACCGCTAGAGCATCCATTAAATCTACTGCCCAGGGTTGACAACCCGGCACCAGTGTAGACTCACTCGCCCGACGAGCCAATCCATGCACCTCAGCCCCCAGTTCAATCAAAGCTCTACAGAGGTGACCGCCCACAAAGCCCGTGGCTCCCGTGACCAATACCCTGCGCCCCGCAAAGACCGGATTAAATTTAGTCTGCCAGAAATCCACCTGCTTCAATTACGCTCCCTCTGCCAACATCACCTTCAAGCCAGCGCCATACCCCAGCAGGGGAAACTCCAACAGGGCGGCGGCTTTGTCCACAACCATGCCTGCATTCAAAGGGCGGCGGGCCGGTTGCCCCAGTTCATGGGTTGCCACTGCTTGAATGAGGCGACTGTCCAACTCAAACACCTCTGCTGCTACACAGGCGAACTCATACCGGCTCACCCGGTCTGTTCCAGCGATGTGATACACTCCCTGCACCCCCGATCGCACCAGAGACACTACTGCTTGGGCTAAGTTCGGCGCATAGGTGGGGCTACCAATTTGGTCGATCGGCACCCGTATGGTCTTGCCTTCTTTGAGTGTCTTAATGAGGCGATAGACAAAATTCTTCCCCTGTCGCTCCCAGCCATACACCACTGTCGTCCGCACAATCAAATAGTCCTGGGCATGGAGCGCCACATAATGCTCAGCCAGCAGTTTTTGCCGACCGTATTCGCAGGGTGGATTGGCGGGATCAGCCTCACGGTAGGGGCCCGCCTCGCCATCAAAAATGTAGTCCGAAGAAAAATAAACGACTTTAGCCTTCACATGGTTCGCCAACTGCACGACATGCTGCACCCCCAAAACATTGCTGACATAGCCTTCCGCTGGATGTAATTCGCAATAATCCACATTGGTGAGGGATGCGGGGAGGTAGATAACGGTGGGACGCAGGGCTTCAACAAGGGACACAGTGGCGGCAGGGTCGCGGATATCCAGCAGATGCATTCCAGGAACGGGACAACTCCAGTAGGTGGCGCTGACCTCGGTGCCAGCGGCTTCCAGAGTTTGGGCTAAATGTTGCCCCACCTGACCAGAGCCACCAATAATGAGATGTTTGCTCATCGGTGTTTTAAATCCCATGTGTAGGGAATAGAGTCGTCGAAGGGGTCAAGGCGAACAATTTCGCTGGGATCGTGGGGTAGGGTGGCACAATTGGCCACGATCGCAGGCAGTACCCCAATGCCTTTAAACCCATTCCAGATCCCCGGAGGAATTTTGACCAGCACATAATTTGCGTCCCCCACAAACAACTCTTGCACTTCTCCCTTGGTCGGGGAATCAGCCCGATCGTCATACATCACAAGCTTAATCATGCCCGACACAACGGCATAGTTAAGCACCATCTCTTGGTGTAAATGCCACCCCTTAATCACCCCTGGGTAGACTTTGGAAAAGTAAATCTCCCCAAAGGTCTCGAAGTGGGGGGCATCGCACCGGAGCATGTGCATGATGGTGCCGCGCTCATCAGGGATTTGTTTTAACGGATGAATCAGAATGCCGTCAATCATGGGAGTAGGGGAGTCTGGGTGAGATGGGTGACGTGTGTAGATGAGCAAACTGAGATACTAGGATACAGGAGTTCCCGCCCCGCTGCTGCTCTACCGCCGCATTTCTTGCCAAAGAGCCAGATATTGATTCAGAGTTGCATCGGATAAGGGGGACAGAAACTCACTGCGATCGAAAACCTGGGGATCAGGCAACAACACCGGATTCTCGCGTAGGGCTGGGGGTAAGTCAGTCGTTGCAGTGGTTCCGATCGCTGGAGAGGTTCCCCCACTCAGGAGCGACAGGTCGCGGGCGGTTTGAGCTTGCCAACAAAAATCAATCCACCGCATCGCCAGATCTTGAGTCAAGGCGGACGTGGCTTTGACAGGACGCACCCACAGATCGCTCCACAGGGCAGTTCCCGACTGGGGAATCACGGCAGCCAGTTGCTGGTCGCTTTGCATCAAGGGCAGAATATCCGTAGACCAGCCCACGGCCACCCAGGTGTCTTTCAGCAACAATGGCTGGAGGTAGGCGGTGGAACTGTAGAATTTGGCTTGCTGGTGCAGGGCGCGCAATTCTCCAGACAGGGCGGCGATCGACTGCAAATTGGGCGTGTTGTAGCTCTGTCCCAATTTTTTCAGGGTTAGACCAATTATTTCTCTGGGGCTGTCGAGGAGCGAAATCCGGCCCTTCAGTTCCGATCGCCACAGGTCGCTCCAATCCGTGGGCACCTTCCAGCCGTTTTCCGCGAATTTCTCTTTGCGATAGGCAATGACGGTGCTGCCCCAGCGGTAGGGCGCTCCCCACAATTTGCCTTGGGGATCAGGCAATCCCCGATCGTTGCGCCGCACTAGATCTTGCCAGCGTGAGGGCAAAGCTGGCCAATGCTTTAGCTGAGATAGCTCTAGGGGTTGGATGAGTTGTTGCTGAATTGCTTGAGTCAGCCAGTAATCGCCCAGAGTGATCAAATCTGCCTGCCCAGGCTCAGATTTGACGAAGGGCAAAGGTAATCCCCTTTTTCGCTGCCTCTCTTCTCCTGTTTCAAATTTCCACGTTTGGAGGTAGGTAAATAAGTCTTTCAACTGAGTCTCTGGCACAAAATCCAGATCTTGAGAGTATTGAGCCTGCTGCAATTGTTGCCGAAATTTGCCCACGAGTTGCTGCGGGATGGAGCTTTTGAGGAGACGCACATTCAGTGTGTTCTGCCCGCTTCCTCCCTGGCAAGCGACCAAGCCCTGACTGAGCAATAATGTCCCTGCCCCTGTAATGAAACCTCTGCGATCCATAGTTACTTGTGTTCTGCTGCGATGCGGAATGGGGATATCTGGGATGGGTCGATCGCCCTGCGTTAGATCCAAGGGCTAAAGCTCCTTGTTCTCTAGTCGGTGTTCCCTGTCTAGGCTAATTTCTGTTCTACACCAAAGCCAATCAATGTAATTTCCGTAGGTAAAGGACTGAAGGTTGACTCAGGAGTGGCGGGCGGGCGCTGGTAGGTGACGATCGTCCGCAACCGCTCTCTGGGGGAAATCAACCGCATCTGGTCAACGGCCACCGATCGCCGATAGTAGGTCGTCATTTCTAAGGTTTGGCGAGTTGCTTGGTAGGTGAAGCGACTGGCGATCGACCCTGATTCTGAATATCCCTCATCTCGCAGATAAAATCCCTGCACTAGCTCTGCATCTGGAGCCGGGGCAACCTGAGCCACTAAGGGCAGGGGAGGCAGAAGAGGGCCCGTTTGGATGACGCAGGTGTCGGGAATAAAGAGGGCGTTCAGGTTCATCGACACCCGTTCTCCATGCTCGGAAACCGTGTCGAAGCCGATCGCAAATCCGGGGGCGTTGCCATCCTGCATCGCTTGTACCAAGTCCAACTTCACACCATTCACAGGATCAGCAGCGGCGTTGGATTGGGTAATGATGCGCTCTTTTTCGTGGGGTAAGAGCATTTCTGCCCGGAACTCGGTGTGGGAGCGCTCGATCTGTCCGTCAGGTAAGAAATGATAGGTTCTTTCGGTTGTCCACTGTCCAATGCAATTAACAAAAAATTCCTCAAAACTCAGCATTGTCTTTATTGAAAGATAAGAATTAAAGATCAGAAACAAGAGCTAGGAAAGCCTCCCCAATCTACTACAAGTCAATTTAGATAGGGCAGTTTAAATTTCACAATAGTTTTAATCAGAAAATTAAATCATTCAGCGATCGTCCCACACTTTGCTAATCAGTCTCTAGGATTAACTTAGGAAATTAATGCAATTGAGGTATGACATGGATTCGCTGCAAAATCAGGTTAACGCCTTAAATGCAAAAGTAGATGGGCTGCATCACAGTAACGAGCAGTTCCATCAGAAGATTTTAGAGGTTTTATCGGAACTGAAATTACCCGCTACAGCTAATGCCCGCTCTTACAGCAGTAGCAGTGATGGATATCAAACCTACCAGCGCTACAGCAGTTTTGAGTTGGCGATGGAGCATAAAGATGTGCTGTCAGATGCTAATTATTTTGACGGAGATGAGCCGATGCGAGAGCAGGAAATAGCTCCAGAGATCCAAATCCGGCGACTCACTGCCCAGCTAACTGCTGCCTATAATCGGATCGCGGCTCTGGAAGAGCAACTGTTGGCTCAGAGAGTACACTAGAGAGCTAATTCTAAGAAAATATTTGTGAATGAATGTAAACAGATTACTGGGTCAAGGATCTAGAGACTTATAGGTCAAATGAACTAAAAAGCTGGGATCACTACTCTATAAAGATTTTGGCGCTCTTAATACTTGGTTACAAATACTCTCTTACAAACACTTTCTTAGTTGGGCAGTCGTCAACTCGTTTCTGATTACTTTAGCCCGTCGCTTGGGCACTCGGACTCTCCCCGATTGCGTCCATCAACTCGCTAACCAAGTCCCCCGAATTTTCCATTGTCCAACAGGAAACCACCCTGCCCAGAATTGGGGGGTTGGGGGCAAATGCAGAATTCCGAATGTCATCCCCCAACCTTAAGCCAACGCAGTATCAGCGAGTTTTAGTTCTCCCTTCAAGGTTTGGGACAGAAACGCCCATCGATCGCTGATCTCCTCAATCACCTTAGCCGTTGGTTTTCCGGCTCCGTGACCCGCCTTGGTTTCCACTCGAATTAGCACCGGTGCTGGGCCGTGGTGAGCCGCTTGGAGCGCCGCCGCAAACTTGAAGCTATGGGCAGGGACGACGCGATCGTCGTGGTCAGCCGTGGTGATTAGGGTTGCGGGATAGGCAGTTCTGGGCTGGAGATTGTGCAAGGGCGAGTAGGCATAGAGCGCTTGAAACTCCGCTGGATCATCGGGGGAACCGTAGTCAGACACCCAAGCCCAGCCGATCGTAAACTTGTGGAATCGCAGCATATCCATCACACCCACTGCTGGGAGCGCCGCCGCGAATAAATCAGGACGCTGGATCATGCACGCCCCAACCAGCAAACCGCCATTACTCCCGCCGCCGATCGCCAAGGTTTCGGGGGACGCATAGCCCTTGGCAATCAGCCATTCCGCCGCTGCGATAAAATCATTGAAGACATTTTGCTTCTTCAGCTTTGTCCCCGCCTGGTGCCAGTCTTCGCCATACTCGCCCCCGCCGCGCAAATTTGGGATCGCCAGAATGCCGCCCATCTCCATCCACACCAGGTTTCCCACAGAAAAACTGGGCGTTAGCGAAATTCCAAACCCGCCGTAACCATAGAGGTAAGTTGGCTTCGGGCTGTCCAACTGCAAGCCCTTGCGATGGGTGATAAACATCGGCACTTGAGTTCCATCCTGGCTTTGATAAAACACCTGCTGCGTCTCATAGTCATCCGGATTAAAACTCACCTCAGGACGGCGAAATAGCTGACTTTGGTGGGTTGCCATGTCGTAGCGGTAGATCGTGGGCGGTGTGGTGAAGCTGGTGAAGCTATAGAAGGTTTCGGTGTCTTCACGCTTGCCTCCAAACCCTGAGACAGAGCCGAGTCCAGGCAAGTCTACCTCTTGCACCAGGGAACCATCCAGGGCAAAGATTTTGACCTGGGTGTGGGCATCCTTGAGATAGGAGGTGACGAACTGGTGATTCAGCACGTTGACCCCTTGCAGGGTTTCTGCGGCTTGGGGAATCACTTCGCGCCAGTGCGATCGATCGGGATCAGTGATGTCGATCGCTACCACCCGACCGCAAGGAGCCGCCAAATCCGTGCGGAACCAAAAGACAGACCCCTCATGCTCAATGAAGCTGTACTCGGCCTCGAAGGTGTTGATCAGTTCCACTACGGGTGCATCAGGATGAGTCAGATCCTCGTAGAAAATCAAGTTTTTGGGGTTGCTTCCCTGCCACACCGAGATAATTAGGTAATGTCCATCTTCGGTGACACTGCCGTTGAAGCCCCATTCTTTTTCGTCGGGGCGATCGTAAATCAAAACATCCTCACTCTGAAGTGTACCGAGGCGATGGTAGTAAAGCTGCTGAAAATAGTTCGCTTCCTGTAACTCAGCTTCCTGATTGGGTTCCGCGTAACGGCTGTAAAAGAAGCCCTGGTTATCCGTTGTCCACGCTGCTCCGGAAAACTTCACCCAGCGCAGATGATCGGTCAAATCTTGCCCCGTTGCCACTTCTCGCACTCGCCATTCCTGCCAATCGGAGCCAGCCGTAGACAAGCCATAGGCCATGAATTTGCCGTTGGTACTGATGTCCAAACCAGAGAGGGCGATCGTCCCATCATCTGAAAGCTGGTTGGGGTCTAGCAAGACCACGGGTTCCGCATCCAAAGCAGTTAGGGTGTACAAAACGCTTTGGTTCTGCAATCCATCATTTTTGAAGTAGAAATACCGATCGCCCTCCTTGAATGGGAGGCTGTAGCGTTCGTAGTCCCAAAGCTGCGTGAGGCGCTTCTGGATTTGCTCTCGCCCTGGAATCTGATTTAAATAGTCAAAGGTGACTTGATTCTGCGCCTCAATCCACGCTCTGCTTTCTGGTGAATCGGGATCTTCCAGCCAACGGTAGGGATCGGCGATCGTCACCCCGTGGTAGTCATCGGTTTGGTCGCCTTTGAAGCTGGGGGGATAGGTCAGCGCTTGCATAGAATTAGGCACAGAATCAGACATAGGTACATCACGTTCAGAATCTTTCTACGATCAAGCTAGCAGATCTCATGGAACTTTCGAGCGTGACCTCTATCAATACATCTCAGACAATCTCTAATAGTGGAATTCTTAGCAGCAGTTTAAGATGTGTGGATGGCTACACATTTCATTGCACAACCCTACAGAACCGCGCCGGATATGACTCAAATGCTTGAAACCGGGTCTGCAATTGACCAAAAACTCTCACAACGCTTCATCGATCTTGATCCAGCAGGGTACTTTATTATCTACCTCGATCGCGCTGCCCACCAAATCTGCGCTAAACATTACACCAACGTGATTGACGATCGTGGACTAGCCCTTGACCCAGACACAGGTAACCCGATTCCGGTGCGTGGCAAAGTCGATCGCTCCTCCACCGCCATTTTTACGGGCAGAACTGCCAAGGAGATTTGCATCCATCTATTTGAGCAAACCCAGCCTTGCCCCGTCACGCGCTTCGACCACGCCGCCTACCTGGGACGAGAATTCTTGCGAGCAGAGATTGCCTTGCTCAATGGGCAGGAGTACATCCAAGATTAGGTCTGAGTTGACAGAATGACCAAAACCAGAGATTCTTAATCGAGTTACTTAGGATTATGGACTAAATAAAGTCAATTCCCTCACCCCAACCCTCTTCCCAGGGCTTGTCATTACCAACATTTTTGAGAAATCTTCGATTTCTCAAAAATGTGAATTCTAAACTTCTGAGAAGGTCCAAATTGTCGCCCGAACCGCCCCCCTGCCCCCCAATTCTGGGGGGTTCTGAGATTGAAGTCCCCCAGAATTGGGGGATTTAGGGGGCAAGTGCAAGGTCTGGAGCATTTGTCAGACACTCTCTAAGCTTTTTAAGAGATGTTGGTAATGACAAGCTCCCCAGGGAGAGGGAGCCAGAGTCCAGTTCCCCTTCTCCCTGGGGAGAAGGGGTAAGAGGATGAGGGAAAAAGACTATGCTGTAGACCGACCACTTACTTCTATAGGTTTTTAATCGACGACCTACAGATTGTTAAAGCCTGCCTCAAATTACCATCATGGCCCCACTGTCCAGCATTTCAGTTCCACCTTCCGTCCAGCGCTACTGGGAAATTTTGAATGTCCTGGTGCCGAAAAACTTGAAAGTCAGGTATCGCGGATCATTTTTGGGTGTGTACTGGTCGCTGTTGAACCCCCTGATTATGACTGGGGTCTACACTGTACTTTTCGGGGGCACCTTTGTCCGAGACTACCCCGACTACGATCGATCGATCGTGAAGTACATGCTCTCAGCCTTCACCGGGCTGGTGATCCTAAACTTTTTCTCCACCTCCACCAGCCAAGCCCTGATCAGCGTGGTTGCCAATGGCTCTCTGCTGAATAAAGTGCGCCTGCCCGTCAGCATTTTCCCCGTATCGATGGTTGCCGCCAACCTATTTCAATTTGCTGTTGGCTCCTTGCCCCTGCTGATCATCGTCACGATGGTAACCTCTGGTGATCCCCTTAGCCTACTGCTACTTTTTATTCCAATTCTCGCTCTAGTGCTGGTTTCTACGGGAGTAGGATTTTTGGTGAGTGGGCTATATGTATTTTTTCGAGACTTGCCCTACTTCTACGAACTTATCGTTTTTTTACTGTGGATTAGCACTCCCATTTTTTACCCTGTCTCGATCATCTCCCCCAAAGTGCGTCCATTGCTGGCAATCAATCCGCTCTTTCCCATCACGGAAAGCATCAAACAAATTGCCCTCAACCACTCCTTTGATTTGGGTTTAACTGCCACAGCACTGTTAAGTGGCATCATTGTCTTCACAACTGGGCTATGCTGTTTCCACTGGTGGCGTGGTCAATTTATGGATTTGCTATAGCGATCCAACCTGGATGGGGAGCGGAAATTCCTACGGATTCCCGTCTCACCAAGCCTCTCACTCTCACAAATGATTTAGGACTGTTGCATCGATGGGGGAAGTAATTCGGCTAGACAACGTTTCCTTGTGGCGACGGACACAAGAAGAGTTTTCTTACGATTTAAAGAAGACTGTGTTGTCTTTTATTGAAGGGAAACGCCGCCAGCCTGCCAAGAAATTGATTTTGGATCAAATCAGCCTATCCGTAGATGCAGGTGAGAAGGTAGGAATTCTTGGTGCCAATGGCTCCGGAAAATCAACTTTGTTAAAAGTTATTTGCGGCATTTTACAACCTACCACTGGCACTGTCCGAGTACGCGGTAAAATTGCCCCACTGATTGAATTAGGAGCCGGATTTGACCTAGACGATTCGGTGAAGAACAACATCGTTCTCTATGGCATTTTTCTGGGATTTTCCAAGGAAGAAATGGTGGCAAAAACCCGATCGGTTTTGGAGTTTGCCGAACTGGAAGATTACGCCCTTGCCCCGGTTAAAGCCCTCTCCTCTGGGATGATTGCGCGGTTAGGATTTGCGATCGCCACTGAAGTACAACCTGACATTCTGATACTAGATGAAGTCCTGTCTGTAGGCGATGAGCGGTTCAAGAATAAGGCTAAGCAGCGTTTAGACAAACTTTGGGATGCTAGCGGTTCAGTGCTGCTGGTCTCCCATGATTTGGACTCGATTCAGCGATCGTGTCAAAAAGCATTTTGGCTAGATAAGGGAATCGTTCGGTTCTATGGTAGCGCCGATGAAACGATCGATTATTACCTAAGTTTCGTTAGACAAACCACTCGAAATCAGCAACCCCAGCAACCCCAGGTTACTACTACAGAAGCAGCCCCTTTAGCACCTGTCACAGATGACCACAATGGCTTATTTAACAGTGATGAAGTTATTGGTAATGAGTACGCCATCTTAATTTCCGGCTCCATTATTAACAGCAAGGATCAAGTTGTTACCGAGGTCAAAATCGATGAGGAAATCAGGATTTGTATGCACTACAAAATCCTGCAACAAGACAACCTGAAGTTTGTGCCCAACTTTCACTTTTATGTTGATAACGATGTCCGAGCTTTCATCGTATCCCCCCGAACTGTTAGAGTTTTAACCCCTGGTGATTACATCGCAGAATGTAAGATTCCGGGTAACTTTTTGAACAATGGAACCTATACTATCAACTTAGCATTAAGTTCTTTTGAACCCGTTATTACAGTGCATTTCGATGCACCCAAAGCCCTCACCTTTGCAGTCATTGAATCCATTGAAAGCAATCAGGGCAGACATGGGTATACAGGAGCCATTCCAGGCATAGTCAGACCTCAATTTAAGTGGGAAACCATAGAAATTCAACCTAATTAGTTAAAGGAAGTATTACTCTGTGACAATTGGTAATTGTCGCTTTTGTGGCGATTCTCTACAACACACATTCGTAGACTTAGGCATGTCTCCCTTATCCAATGCCTTCCTGTCTAAAGCGCATCTTCACTGTGCCGAAAAGTTTTATCCACTTCATGCTTATGTTTGCCAGAATTGTTTCTTAGTTCAATTGGAGCAATTTGAACCTCCTGAACATATCTTTAAAGACTATGCCTATTTCTCCTCTTACTCAGACAGTTGGTTAAACCATGCTAAAGCCTACACTGATATGATGATAGATCGGTTTGAACTTGACCAGAGTAGTCAAGTTATTGAAATTGCCAGTAACGATGGGTACTTACTTCAATATTTCCAGGAAAAAGGAATTCCAATTTTAGGAATAGAACCGGCTGCTAATGTAGCGCAGGTAGCTGAAGCAAAGGGAGTTCCTACTTTAGTAAAGTTTTTTAATACTGCAACCGCCAAGGAATTGGTTGCCAAAGGTAAACAGGCAGATTTACTGTTGGGTAACAATGTTTTGGCGCATGTACCTAACCTTAACGATTTCATTTTTGGGATGAAGCTTCTTTTAAAGGAGAGCGGTATCCTGACTATGGAATTCCCCCATTTATTGCAGCTAATTCAGCAAAATCAATTTGACACTATTTATCATGAACATTGCTCCTATCTTTCATTCTCAACATTAGAAAAAATCTTTTCATCCCATCAATTGACTCTGTTTGATGTCGAGAAATTATGGACTCATGGAGGGTCATTACGAATTTACGCCAAACATAGTTCTGAAGCAGTAACCGCTAGCGATCGAGTTATTCAACTTAAGTCAGAAGAACTACAAGCAGGTCTAGATCAGATTGAAACCTACTTAGAATTCGGTAAAAAAGTGCAGTTAGTCAAGCGTGAACTCCTAACTTTTTTAATTCACGCTAGGGATCAAGGTAGAGTAGTTGTCGCTTACGGTGCCGCTGCAAAAGGAAACACCTTACTGAATTTTTGTGGTATTCGCACAGATTTTATTGACTATGTGGTCGATCGCAATCCCCATAAGCAAGGTCTATTTCTACCGGGAACTCATATTCCGATCTACTCTCCCGATCAGATTCGTGAAACTCAGCCAGATTATCTGCTAATTCTTCCCTGGAACTTCAAAGAGGAAATTATGCAACAGCAATCATACATTCGCGAGTGGGGAGGAAAGTTTGTGATACCTATTCCTCAATTAGAAGTCATTGGTTAGCACGTCTATACCAGATCAATTCTATAGCTAGGGTACTTCATCCATGATTATTCTTGCTTCAGATTACGTTGGATTCCAAGTTGTTCAGTATTTGATAGAGCGGAATGAACGAATTGATTTCTTGATTTTAGATATTGTTGATAGAGGGGGCTACAATCAACCCATTCAAGAACTATGTCAGTCCTATGCCAACATTGGTACAATCGGGAAATCTATTGATTTGCAAAATCAAGAACTCATCACCCAAATCATTAACGCAAAACCACGAATTGGAATTTTAGCTTGGTGGTCTTACCTCTTGAAAGGCCCAATTTTGGAAATTCCAACGTTAGGATGGCTAAACTTTCATCCTAGTTATCTTCCATTTAATCGGGGAAAACACCCTAATTTTTGGTGTCTAGTCGATGAAACTCCAGCAGGAGCAACTCTGCATTATATTGATGAGGGAATTGACACGGGAGACATCGTAGCTCAGAAACGTTTAGAAAAATCTTGGGAAGATACTGGAGGAAGTATTTATCAGAGATCTTGTGAGTTAGTCATAGAGTTATTCAAGAAGACATATGAGCAAATTATTGCAGACCAATTGCCAAGGAGAGAGCAAGATAATAGATTGGGTACGTTCCACACATCTAATCAAATGGATAAGAAGTGCCAAATAGACATTAATGCTTCCTATAAAGCTAGGGATTTATTAAACATCCTCAGAGCTAGGACATTCCCTCCCTATCCGACTGCTTACTTCTACGAAAATGGCAAAAAATATGCAGTTGAAATAGTAATTAAAGAGATTCAAGAATAAGAGGTTCAAACTGTGTCTGAGATCAATGAGTTTACACTCAGGAATTCAAAATTTATTCATGAAATGGGAAATGATGAGGCATTAAAGGAGGTTACTAAAGATTGGTTTGTCAGAAGTTCTAAGCATGAGTACTCTTATCATTTTTCTTGGTTAGGTCGTCCTATTATTCAGTTTCCTCAAGATGTATTGGCTACTCAAGAAATCATTTGGCGAGTTAAGCCAGACTTGATTATTGAGACAGGAATTGCTCACGGCGGTTCTCTGATTTTTTATGCATCAATGTTGGAATTGTTAGGTGAAGCTGGACAAGTCTTAGGAGTTGATATTGATATTCGAGAACACAATCGATTTGAAATCGAGAGCCATCCGATGTTCAAGAGAATTACAATGCTTCAAGGCTCTTCTATTAATGAAGAAATCGCTAAGCAAATTCATCAAATTGCTGCGGATAAGCGCCAAGTGTTAGTAATTTTAGATTCCAACCATACTCACAATCATGTACTTAAAGAGTTGGAACTTTATGCCCCGTTAGTGACTAAAGGTAGCTATTTGATTGTTTTTGACACGATTATTGAGGATATGCCCGAAAGTTTTTCCTCCGATCGTCCTTGGGGACAAGGAAATAATCCGAAAACTGCTGTTCAAGAGTTCCTTAGGGATAACGATCGCTTCCAAACTGATCAAGAAATACAGGCAAAGCTATTGATTACAGTTGCTCCCAATGGATATCTGAAATGTGTGAAGGATTAATTTAATGGAGCGCATTCCGATCGCTGGGCCGTGGATTACCCAGAAGGAAATTGACTATGTGACTGATGCCGTCACCAATGCCTGGTATGGCAACGCTAACCTGTACCACACCCGCTTCGAGCAAGCTTTTGCTGCCTATGTGGGGCGACAATATTCTGTAACCCTGCCCTCCTGCACTTCAGCCCTTCACTTGGCGTTACTCGCATTGGGCGTGGGCGCAGGGGATGAAGTGATTGTGCCTGATATCACCTGGATTGCCACCTCTGCACCGATCGCCTATGTGGGGGCAACCCCAGTTTTCGCTGATATCGATGCCCAGTCTTGGTGTCTTTCAGCCGACTCCTTTGCTGCCCGCATCACCCCCCAAACCAAAGCTGCGATCGTTGTTGACCTCTACGGCAATTTGCCGGATATGGATGCAATTTTAGCTATTGCCCAACAGCACAACATCGCCATTATTGAAGATGCAGCCGAAGCGATCGGCTCTGAATACAAAGGCCAAAAAGCAGGTAGTTTCGGGGCCGTCAGCACCTTTAGCTTTCATGGCTCCAAGACTCTGACCACTGGAGAAGGGGGAATGCTGGTCACCGATCGCGAGGATATTTATCAGCGCTGCCTCTTCCTCCGCGATCATGGACGCGATCCCCACGGCAAAATGTTCTGGAACACTGAAGTGGCCTACAAGTACCGCATGAGTAGTATGCAAGCCGCTTTGGGACTCGCGCAACTAGAACGGATTGATGAGCTAGTCGATCGCAAGCGCCAAATCTTTCAGTGGTACCAGGAAGCCTTGGGCAACTGGGATGGCATCACCCTGAACCACGAGCAGCCGTGGGTAAAAAACACCTACTGGATGGTGACAGCTATCCTAGATCCTAAATATGGGTTAACAAAAGAAGCTATGATTGACGGTCTGAAGCAGAAACAAATTGATGCGCGGCCGTTTTTCTATCCACTTAGTTCTTTGCCTGCTTATAAAGAGATCGGTTTAATTCCTATTAAGAACCCGATCGCCTCAACCCTCTCTCCTTGGGGAATCAACTTACCCTCAGCACTTAACCTCACTAGGGAACAGGTGGAATACACGACGACATCTTTAATCGAGTGTCTCCGATCTCCTTGAGACAAGAATTAGTGGAACCTTAGCTCGACCTTATTCAGTTCAAGTCGCAAACCGAGCAAACTAGTGTTCTGTCAAGAAAATTTTGAGGGTTAACTTCAACTAACCTCCCGGCTTTCAGATACCCGTCAATTAATGATTGACAGACTACTAGATCAGCAATTGAGTAATGCTTTTCGTATTTTCACCGAATCACTTGTAGAGAGGATGAGGGATTCAGACAGCAATTCGCGCCTTTCTAAATAGTCTCTGAGGCAGAGAGATAAGAATTCCATAATTCCACGTTTACCAAAGCTAGTGAGCTACCAAAACGAAAGCATCGACGAAGGTTAACAGCATTTTGATATATCCAGCGATCTGAAGCAGTAAGCCAGCAATTTGAGATTACAGTTGATGGGCTAGTGAACAACGATTGAAGACTCAGTGAAGTAGGAGTTGTATGAAGAACTACAGTTCGGCATTAGCAATACTCAAGATCCGATGGCAACAACCCTGGTTGACCGAGCATCTTGCTCAACTACTGAACAATTCACAGCAAGAAAAAGATGATTACAAATCTGCAAGTAATAAGGGCGTTAGCGGCTCTAGCAATTGTCTTCTATCATACTGATTTCAGACTATTTTCTGATGTTCATACCGATTTTACAGCCGTCAGAATATTTTTTGTCTTGAGCGGCTTTATCATGTCTTACAGCACTAGAAAAGACTCCAGAAACTTCTTAGTCAAGAGAGTCGTCAGAATAGTTCCGCTTTATTGGATTTCTACAACTCTCATTCTCATTTGGGGAAATCTTGGTTTTACTAATCCATATCGCGTATTACCCCTTTTCTTAAATTGGTTAATCAAAAGTCCATTTCAGATTCTCGTGTGGATTCAACAAAACCATGGTCTAGATAATCAAACTACTTTATTAGCCCTAGTAAAAAGCTTCTTTTTTATTCCCTATATCAATTCTGGGGGTAATATAAAACCGCTGTTGGGAATTGGCTGGACTCTCAATCTAGAAATATTTTTTTACCTCATATTTGCTTTGTCATTAAAAATTTCAAAGAAGTATGCCCCAATTTTGGCGATTATTTTTATTGGCACTATTGAATTAATGACTAAAAGCCTTGAATGTGATTTAACCTTATGCTTGTTTTATTACTCGCAAAATATAGTATGGCTATTTGTAATTGGAATTATTTGTTTCTATATTTGGGATGCAGTTACAGAAAAGACAACTAAAAAATTTAAAGGGTTATTACTTTGGTCAGCTATATTTTTAGCGATTACATTCTTTGTGTTAAATCTCACACCTATTGCTGAGTTCTCAGTTTTTGTACAAACGATATTTTATTATATAGGCGGTTACATATTGCCAGCATTGGTAATTCTTTGCACTGTACTCTTACAAAAAGCAGGTTGGCAATGCACTTGGGCACCTATTTTACTTTTGGGAGATGCATCTTATGCACTCTATTTAACTCATACATTATTTATTGAAACCTTTGCAAATATTGGGCAGCACTTCCCCTTATTTGACCCTAAGACAAGTCCTATTAGTGTCCTATTGATACTTGGGATGACTTCACTCTTTGCAATTGTTGTTTATAAAAAAGTTGAACTACCTTTGCTGAAATATTTACGAATCAAATTTGTAACTTAGAAGGTCTTATAAAGTCATCCAGCATATGTTTAACTGCCAACATTCTACGATCGCCAACTTTCAGGGAGATTTCTACATCCGCCTCAACTCTTTCTCTTTAGGAATCACTCTACCCTCAGCGCTCAATTTGACCCAAGAACAAGTAAGATATGTTGCAGAATCTTTGATAAATTGTCTGAAACCTACCTGACCGACTACTTATCTGCTGTAAAAGAGTTAGGTAATTAGAGTGGTAAGGATTAATTCTGAAAATGAACTGTGCATCAAACTGACAACAACACTGACCCACAACCTTTAGTTAGTGTGGGCATTCCTACATACAATAGAGCCTTAGGTTTACAGCGGACTCTGTCCTGTATCACTCAGCAAACCTATCGCAACTTAGAAATTATTGTCTCTGATAACGCTTCTCCTGGAAAAGAAACAGAGGCGTTAGTTCGATACTTAATGCAAACCGATCCGCGAATCCAATATCACAGACAAGATATTAATCAAGGAGCTATTTATAACTTTAAGTTTGTACTAGATCAGTCCACAGGAAATTACTTTATGTGGGCTGCTGATGATGATGAATGGGAACCTGAGTTCATTCAAATATGTTTAGCTCAATTTGATGAACACATAACACTTGTTGTCCCCAGAATGAACGTCTTGTATAGAGGGAATGGTTGGACAGAAAACATAGCTTTACCTAATGTTTCCAGGCATCATTCAAGAGCGGAAAATGTTAAGGCGTTCTTAGATATACCCACCCCTAGCATGATTTATGGGTTACATCGCAGAGCGTCTTTAATTAGGAACTATGAGGATTTCTGGTTTGATTTTGCGGATTGCTACTTTGTAACTAAAATCCTACTTGATGGTCAAGCTGACGTTTTGCATGGTCTTGAAAAACCGCTTTACATTGCTGGAGTTGATGGTAGTGAATATGTTATTAAGATTGCCAATCCCCAACCAAATAGAGTGCTTATCTACTATCCATATATCACTAAGCAAACCAGCTTAATTGCCTCAAGCTCTATCAGCTTCAAGGACAAAATTAAGCTGCTATATAAAGTAATAATTGGGACGTTTCGACTATTTCTGTGGCATGAGAAGATGCATAAAAATGCTCACCTCATCAATAGACTAAAATTTCTGATTATAGAATCCTTGGTGGCATTTGACTCTCGCTTAAGTTGGGCTTTAGGCAAGCTGCGATCGAGGACACAAAAACCTAACGAAGTAATTTCAGCCTCTCTCTCTGAAAAAGTGATTAAGGTACCTACTGAAGTTGAAAAGCACGTTAAAATCTCTTATTCTCAGACGGGTGAAGACTTAATTGTTAAGTTCATTTTTGATGCGATCGGCATTCAAATGCCTACTTACATTGACATCGGAGCCTATCATCCAGAGCATTTAAGTAATACAGCTTTGTTTTATCGAAACGGTTGTAGAGGGATTAACATAGAGCCTGATCCAACCTTATTTGAACGCTTTAAACTAGAGCGATCGGAAGATATTAATCTAAACCTTGGCATCTCAAATGTAGCAGGAGAAATAGATTTTTATATCTTATCAACTCCCACTCTAAACACCTTTTCAAAAGATGAGGCAGAGCGTTGCACGCAGCAGGGTAGTCATCATATCGTATCGATAGCTAAAACAACTGTGGACGTAATTTCAAATGTCATTTACCAATATTGCGAAGGGCATTTTCCGAAATTTTTATCCTTGGATGTAGAGGGACTTGACTTGCAAATTTTGCAATCGATTAAATATAACCAAAGCTCTCCAGTCGTGATTTGCGTTGAAACCATCTCTTTCTCCGAAACTGGGAATGGTGAGAAAGATAGAAGGATTCTTGATTTTCTAGAAAGCAAGGGATATATGGTTTATGCGGACACCTATATCAATACAATCTTTGTGAAAAAAAGTGAGTGGGTACGTTCATGACAACAATTGGCATACAAAATGAGTCAACTCGATTGGCTTGGTTAGAAAACGTCTTAACGAATCTTCCATCCGGACTTCGCCTTTTAGATGCGGGAGCAGGAGAGAGGCAATTTGCCAAATTCTGCTCCCATCTTGATTATGTAGCGCAGGACTTTGCTGCCTACAACGGTGAAGGTGACGGTAAGGGTCTGCAAATGGGATCGTGGGATCAAACTCAGTTAGATATTATTAGCGACATCACCGCAATTCCAGAACTAAATGCATCCTTCGACGTTATTTTGTGTGTAGAAGTCTTTGAGCATTTACCTGATCCGATCGCCGCATTAAAAGAGTTTTCCCGCCTATTGCGATCGGGTGGACAGTTAATTATCACGGCTCCTTTCTGTAGCTTGACTCACTTTGCTCCCTACCATTTTTACTCAGGTTTCAATCGCTACTTCTACGAAACTCATCTGCCTGCTCAAGGCTTTAAAATTGTCGAAATGACAGAGAATGGTGACTTCTTTGAGTATGTTGCCCAAGAAATCCGTCGCCTTCCATTTATGGTTGAGCATTACACGCAAAATGTTCTCCAAAATCAAGATTCCCTAGCCCTAGATTCAATGCTAGAAATCTTGGAGCGAGTAGCAATAGATGGGCAGAAGTCGGCAGAGCTACTTTGTTTTGGTTACCACGTTCTTGCCGTTAAACAATCAGGAGAACCTGTTCGCTCTTTAACTACTGCAAACACTGTTTCACCTCTATCTCCAAAGGATTTATCTCAGCGCTCGTTGGGACTAGCTGCACAAAACCTTGATGGAGTTCCATTATCTCAAAAACTTAATGTCGTCATTTTCAGTAAAGACCGATCGTGCCAACTTGAACTTCTCTTAAGAAGCATAAAAATCTTCTTTAAAGATTGGCATCATTATCAATTCACTATTCTCTACACCTACAGTGACCCTACCTATGATGAAGGCTACAAAAAACTAAAAGAACTACATCCTGAATTCAATTATGTTTGCGAACGAGAGCATCCACTCCCCTTTAAGCAACATGTTTTAGATTTGATTCAAGATACCCATCCTTACACTGTTTTCTTTGTTGATGACAACGTTGTTCGCCAACCTTTTGATCTGTGTAGTGATGCGTTTCAAATATTTGAATCCGATCGCAGCATTGTATCTTTATCGCTGCGGTTATCTCCCGATATTACCTATAGTTATTCAACCAATAAACCTGCGTCCTCACCCCATTTTGAACCTAATTTAGTCTGGAATTGGCGAGAAATGCCAGCGGATAATGACTGGGGTTATCCCATGTCGTTGGATGGGCATATATTTAGAACTGAGCAGATTAAGCCTTTGATTGAACAGGCAGAATTTTACAATCCTAATCTCTTAGAAGCAGAGTTAGCAAAGATTCCGATCGATTTACCTAGCATGATCTGTTACTCCCATAGCAAAGTTGTAAACATTCCCGCGAATCGAGTGCAATCCACCCATGCTAATCGACACGGAAACTTAGTGAGTCCGGCTGAATTCAATCGAGAGTTTCTGGATGGAAAACTCATTTCCTTAAAAAGTATTTTGGACTTACAAAATATAGCGGTACATCAAGAAGTAACGTTCCAATTAAGAAAGTCTGTAGAACGCTCTGCAAACCCAAAAATTTCTGTTGTTGTCTCCTCTCACAATCAAAGTCAAAATCTCCCTCAAATTGTCGAGAATCTGTTAATGCAGACCTATCAAGATTTTGAGGTTATTATTGTGGATCAGGGCAGCACTGATGATACTCAAGCAATCGCTGAAGCTCTGATTTCAGCCTATCCCCACGATCGCATTCAATTACTTTGTTTGGAAAACTGTGAGCCAGAAGTAGCTCACGATCGCACCCTTAATGTAGCCGTTGGTGCATACAAATTATGGCTTGATGCTGAACAAGTTATTAGTTCGACGCTGCTGATCGAGTATTTGAATTTGATTGAACTAGCCCCATCAAAAGAGATAGAACCAGTGATTCTGTCCAGGTTTTATGAATGGCAAAAGATGCAGGGAGAACTAGAACGATCGCAGTGCCAACTACAGTCTCATCTGCGCCAAACCCATGCAGGGCTAGAGCAGTCCATGCAAGAAGTGCAACAGAACCAAGTAGAGTCTCAGGCTCAACTGCAACGAGCATTGCAAGAATCGGCTCAATTGTATGAGCAACTCCAGCAGGCTCACAGCCAGTTAGAACAGACCCGAAGCCAGTTAGGACTCACTCAAGACAAGTTAGTCCAAGCACACTCTACGATCGCTTCTATGGAGAGTAGCAAGCTGTGGAAATTACGATCGCGCTGGTTCAAACTTAGGCGTTTAATTGGAATTGAAAATGATGCTCAAGGTCTTTCTCCTAAAACAGTTTTGCGTGGTCTAAGAACAACTCTCAAAGCTATTGCTTCCCAGCCTTTGCAGCAGCAACCTTGGCTCTCAGATAAGCCTTTAGTAAGCATCATTATCCCCTGCTTCAACTATGGACAATATTTAGAAGCTGCGATCGATTCTGTCCTATTACAAACATTTCAAGACTTTGAAATCATCGTTGTAGATGATGGGTCTGAGGATGCATTAACCCTTGAAGTTTTAGAGCATCTAAATAAACCAAAAACTAAACTCATTAGACAATCTAATCAAAAGCTACCGTCGGCACGTAACAGCGGGATCAAAATAGCGGAGGGGAAATACATCTGCTGTCTTGATGCTGATGATTTACTGAGACTAACGTACTTAGAGAAGTGTTTGATTCGCTTAGAAACTGCAAATTTAGATGTTTGCCATACCTGGATTCAAGAGTTTGGTGATAGTTGTGCTGTCTGGAATCCAGGACAGTTTGATCTCAGGACTTTAGTGCATCAAAACTGTGTGGCTGTCTCTGCCGTTTTCAAACGAGCTGTGTGGGAGAAAGTCGGCGGCTACGATGAAAAAATGGTGAATGGCTATGAAGATTGGAACTTTTGGATCGCCATTGCTAAATTGGGTGCTGTAGGCGCTCAGATTAATGAGCCATTGTTTTTGTATAGAAAACATGGTTCTTCTATGATCGATGCTGCTCTTGAGAAACACGAAGCATTGTGTAAGCAAATTCAGGAAAATCATCAAGAACTATACAGCGATCGTCGCTTAGTGAAACGCATTCGCCAAGGACGACAAACCTACATTGTTGAAAATGGTTACATCAATCTGATTCAGCGATTTAGTGAGACAGCTCAACCTCAAAAATTAGGGAAAAATAGCAAAGTAGGCAATATTTTATTTGCCTTACCCTGGCTAGTAATCGGGGGAGCAGATACAGTCCTTACGCAATTGATGCAAGCTCTGAAATTCGAGTATGGCATCACTATTTGCACCACTATGAAACCAGCGCCAGAGATGGGAGATAGCACACCCAAGTATGAGGAATTAACCTCAGGAATCTATCATTTGCAGCAGTTTCTTAAACCGGAAACTTGGCAAGAATTCATTTTCTATCTGATTGAATCTAGAAACATTGACATCATTTTTCTGGCTGGTTCCAGTTATGTATACACTCTACTTCCAGAAATCAAACGTCAGTTTCCTCACATCAAAGTCATTGACCAGCTTTACAACGAACACGGTCACATCGACAATAATCGGAAGTATAGAAATTATATTGACCTAAACATCGTTGAAAATGAAACTGTGGAGAACTGTTTGTTGACTGAGTATCAGGAATCAAACACTAAAATCCACTTGATTCATAATGGTGTTTCCACAACTTACTTTAATGCTGATTCTGCTGTTAATGATTCAGTCACCAGTGTTGAGTTGGAGACAGCTACACGCGGTAAGTTCGTAATTTCATTTATGGGTAGGTTCTCTGAGGAAAAGTGCCCAGAATCATTCGTGGAAATTGCGAATCGGCTTCAGGGAGATAGAGATCTTCACTTTGTGATGGCAGGACATGGAGCGCTGTATGAAAAAGTGGCTGGTTTAATTCGTCGGTATGGCATTGCTCATAACATCTCTTTGCCTGGGTTTATGGATGCTAAAACCTGTCTTGCGCTTTCTAACGTGTTAGTGTTGCCCTCACAAATTGATGGCAGACCCAATGTGGTGTTAGAGAGTTTATCGATGGGCGTGCCAGTGATTGCATCAGCCGTAGGAGGACTGCCTCAAATTATTGAGAATGGACGGAATGGCTTTCTCTGTCAATCAGGGGATATTGCTGATTTTGTCAACCGAATTAAGGAGATGGTGGACGATCGCACCCTGTACTTAAACATGAAACAAAATGCTAGAGCTTATGCGATTAGCGATTTGGACATTTCAGTCATGCAACGCAAATACTTGGATACATTTCAACATCTGCTAAGTTCCAATCCTGCACCAGCCAAGCCTGATTGAGTCGCTACTGCCTATGTCCATTCGCCCCTTCGACCAGTTTTCTAAGCAACTTTTCGAGACTCTCCTCACTCCCTTCGGCACGGTCACCCTCGATCGCAACGTTCTGGGCGAAGCCCGCAAAGTCGATGTCTTCTTCCAACCTCAAAGTCCCCTCGACCCTTTAGAATTGGGGCTGCTAGCTCGGTTGGGCAAAACTGCATGCCTGTTTGAACCATTTCGAGACCCACCCGACAATACTGAAGTTCGGAACTGTCTCCTCAAACTTTTCCTCCTCCATGCCGAGTACCACCGCCGCGCTGGACATACCCTTCCTGACAATGACCTCCCTAAATTATGGATTCTCACCACCTCAGCCCCCGATCGGCTGCTGAGTGAGTTTTCTGGGCAATTGCAGCCAGAGTGGGAAGATGGCATTTACTTTATTGCTAAAGGCTTGCAGACTGCGATCATCGCTCTCAATGAACTCCCGACTACTGAAGACACCCTGTGGTTGAGATTGTTGGGAAAAGGCATAACCCAAGAGCAGGCGATCGCTGAGCTACTGGCGCTTCCAATAGCTAACCCAAAGCGTAGTAGTGCCCTTGACTTGTTGGTGAGTTGGCAGATTAAACTAGAAATCACCGAAACGATTAACGACGAAGAGAGGCGAATTGTGATGGCACTATCTCAAGCGTATTTGGAGTGGGAACGGAAAACAAAACAGCAGGGAGTAGAGCAGGGACTCCAGCGGGGTATGGAGCAGGGACTTCAACGGGGTATGGAGCAGGGTATGGAGCAGGGTATGGAGCAGGAAGCCCGATCGCTTATCCTCCGTTTGCTGACCCGGCGAGTTGGTGAACTATCGATAGAAATTCGATCGCAAGTCGCAGCCCTATCTGTGGAACAATTGGAAACATTAGGAGAAGCACTGCTAGACTTCAGCACGATCGCAGACCTGGAAATGTGGTTAGTCCATTTCCAATAAAGAAACTGCTCACTAGTGGTTTGTCAGGTTTCAATTTGTGAGTCTGGGATTGGTAAGGGGTTGTGATTTTGGGGTTTTCAACCCACAAAATCACTCTTGACAGGCCACTAGGCAAAGTTCTCTGGAGAGAGGCGAATTGCGATGACACTATCCCAGTCCCACTTAGAGTGGGAACGGAAAACGAAATAGCAGGGACTTCAGCAGGAAGCCTGACCATTAATTCCAGGAGAGCCACTTGGCACCCTACCTAGCAATTCATCTCCTCGAATTTTTCAAGAATTTGGGGAGCTTATCAGAGGTTCTGACTGCTATTGACAAAACGCTGTAAAGATATTTCTAGAGCAAGCTGAGTTGGGTGTCTGAGGTAGACATGGGTTGAACTGAGTGGGACAGAATGCCCGATCGCGCCTCCAGGCTTGTCAGGGGTTCATCCAAGGAAAGTAGGTTCTGAGCCGCTACAAGCATGTCTGCTTGGATTTCTTTCAAATCCTCGCGGTTTGCTAGGTATGCCTTCAGAGCCGTCATCGGCTCAATAGTGGCTCCCACCCCCAGTTCTGGCAGGCGTGGCCGTGCGAGTTGACTAACAATTTCGGGGTGGATGGTGTAGCTGTGGGCAGGAGCGATCGTCGCGTGCAGGGTAGCGCTGTCGATCTCGTCAATCTGGTCTGGTCGGAGTTGGTAGACCAAGCGCACCACCGCATCTTGAATCACTTCCCGCTCGATCGCTGCCAGCAGGGTTGCTTGGGGATCAGGGGATTCCGACAAGTCTACCGTCAGAGTACAAAAGCGACGGGCCGGTAAAGGACAAAATTCCCAGCGGGTGGTGCCACGAGTCACTTCCACCCAGACATAGCCTTTGTCTTCTTTTTCTTCACTGAAGTCAACCCGCTCAATGCTGCCAGGGTAGACGATCGGCGGTTGCTCACCCAGCACTTGATGCCGATGAACATGGCCCAGAGCCACGTAATCAAAGCAATCTCTGGCAATGAGAGAAATGGGGATCGTGAAGCCTTTGCTCACGGCAAGGAATCGCTCTGCCCCATAACGGGCGCTGTCTGCCATCAAATGCGCCAGCAACACAGTGGGAATAGTGGGGTCTAATCGACGAATTTCCCCTTCAAGGACAATTTGAAGGCGATCGATCAACAAGTGATTCACCTCAGAGAGCGAGAGTCCTTCGGTTTCGGGGCGGGTCAGCAGGGTGGAACGGGTCAACCATGGCAAGGTAATCACCTGAATATCACCGTTGCGGGTGGCAATGCGATGGGTTTCTAGCCGATCGCCCACCACAAATCCTGGCACTCCCAAGGTGCGATAAATGCACAGACTCGCTCCGCCTTGTCCCTGGGAATGTTGGTCGTGGTTGCCCACCAGCAGGACTGTGGGAATTTGGGCATCGGCGAGGCGGCGAAACTGGCTGGCAAAGGCCTGTTGCACGATCGGCGTGGGTGTCGCATCAGGGAAGGCATCGCCGCCGAATAGGACTAAATCCACGGGTTCTGCGAGGGCGCGATCGATGCAACAGGAGAGGCTATGGACGAAATCTTCGAGGCGCGTGTTCAGCCCCGTTGCTGGATTGATTTTGCCGTGAGAGAAGCCGCTGCCCAGGTGAATATCTGACAGGTGAATAATTTTAATCATGAAGCGAAACCACCCTTGGAGCAACGCGCTTCTTCCAACATCGCCGCCACTTCTTCATCCGTTGGTGCTGGTTTATCTGTTTTCAATAAACCCCGCATCCGTTTGATTGCTCTAGAGCGCTCCCAAGTAGAACTGGGGACTTCTTGCAAAGACTCAACAATCGCACTGACCAGTGCGAGACGATCGCTCACTGACAACTGGAAAACCTGCTCTTTGAGTTCTTGGAAAGACATAAGGCTACTTCAGGGTCTGGTATGTGAATTCTACTATGGCAGTTGCCTTGCTGCTGGTTTTAAGGTGGGTAGAACACTAGACGCGATCGAAGAATTGACTTGCCGCAGAACGAATTGCCAGACAAAGTATCCCTGGGGCGTGAGGTGCAAACCATCAGTGGTGAGAGCCGATCGCATATTGCCTTGGGCATCAGCAAAAAAGCTGGATAAATTCAGGTAATTTGCCCCTTCCACTTGGGCGATCGTCGCCAGTTGTTGGTTAATGCTGCGAATGCGATCGTTGGGGATCACATCATAGGCAGTGGGCAAAATAGACTGCACCACGATGCGGGATTGGGGATGAGTGCGGCGCAATTGGCGTATGATTTGGCGCAGATTGCCCAGAATCGTTGCATCACTGTAGCCACGACGCAGGTCATTAATCCCTGCCATGACATAAATGGTGTCAGGACGTGTGGACGTAAATGCCGAGAGCCGCTTTAGCACGCCGCCCGTCGTGTCACCAGAAATGCCTTGATTCAACCAAAACTGTCCGGCCGGTAACCGTTCTGAGGGAAACCACAAACTTAGGGAATCGCCGACCAATACAGATAGCCGATTTTTGCCCTGTCCCCGCGCCGCTGCCCTAGCTTCCAGGGCCAGTAAGCTTTTCCATTGTTGATAGGTGGGCTGAGCTTTGGCATTTGCCCAGGCAGAACGAAAGCTGCCAGCGGGCGATCGGGTATACAAGGTTCCCGCCCTCAAAGCCGCTAAGCGTTGCCGATACATTTGGCTTCCAGAGGCAGGGCGCGGTGTGGCGAGTTGGGTAAAGCGGCTAAAGTCGGGGGTAAAGGTGGGATTGGTTGCGGCTACAGGAGCGATCGTCTTCGCTGCGTCAGTGCTGGCTGCATCAGGGTTTTGGTTCACCGCAGCCGATTCTGGGGACAATGTTTTGGGAGTATTACCGATCGCCTGAGCCAGGGATCGCCCCATCACCACTGCCGCTTGCCATTCCAGTTGGGCCCGCTGCACTTGATTCGTTGACTCTTGAGTCCGCGCCACCAAGGAAGCACTAGGACTAAATTCTATTGTGGCTGATTCCGTAGCGGGGACTGCCTGAACCACAGCTTGAGACACCTGATTCGCAACGCCATCCAACGCGATCGGTTGGTCGGGGGGCGGCGGCAATGGTGGCAGTTGCGGAGGCAGAGCAGCGATCGGCATCTGTCCCTGGGCTAAAACGCTGGCTGCCAACAAATAAAGCTTACTCATTCTGTGATTTCCTTACGCCCGTTCCCTCCTACTGACAGCCACTTAGGGGAAGAGTCAGGAAATTATGGGTAAAAAATCACAGGTCTGGGAGACAAGGGCAAACTATCTCCGTACTCAGCTAGTGTTCTGTCAAGAAAATTTTGAGGGGTCGAAGACCCCTCAAAATTTAACTCCAACTAACCTCCCGGCTTTCAGCTATCGGTCAATTAATGATTGACAAACTACTAACTTATGAACCGGAAGATAAAAGGATAACGATAGGGCTGGTCAGGATTGCTCATGCATTGAACCACCGCAACGATCGCCAACACCCAAGGAACCGCAAAGCCTAAGGTCACGATCACGGCAAACAATAGCCAAGCAATCCCAAACAGAGCAACTATTAGCCCAGCCGCCTGATCCTTTAGAGGAGCAAGGGCAAAGGAAAGCAAAAAGCAGGCAATCGCTAAAACGATCGCAACTGCGGCATAAATCCAGATGGTGAGGTGGAAGTTCAGGGCTTCTTTGGCATTTTCCTTCACCACCGGATCGTTGGAGGAAGACATCAACGCGATCGGCAGCACAATGGAGACGATCGCAGCATTAAAAAAGATGGAACCATGGGCCAAGGCTGACAATAACTTGCGTTGGTCTGCGTCGTACAAGTCCCACCTCCAAATTTAGTGAATTTAGATTTTAATGAGCCTAGACTAACCTAAAAATAAAGGGATAGCGGTAAGTTTGGGTGGCACTCCCCAAGGAGTGAATAATCGCCATGATCGTCAATCCCCAATGGATGGCAAACCCTAGGGGAATCAACACAAATCCTAGAAGACCCAGAGTGATGAAGGTCAGGAAGCCCACAATCGCGCCCCAGAACCAGACGTTGAAGTGAAAGTTGATCGCTTCCTTGGCGTTTTCCTGCACAAGCGGATCGTCGGAAACGAACAAAATGGCGATCGGCACTCCAATGGAAACAAATGTGGTACTGAAGAAAATTGACCCATGAGCTAGGGCAGATAATACTTTGCGCTTGTCGATCTCATTCATGTAAAAACCCCTCTATTTCTTTCACTACCATTATTGAACTGTTGCGATCGTACTGGGGTACGGCTTTAACCACATCTCACCTTCGCAAGATACCTAGATTCCCGCCCTTTGTCAGGTGTTGGCAGCGACAAGGAAAATATGACTTTTATTTATTGTCCACGAAAATCCTGGATAAGCGTAGTCCGAAGGATGTCCCATAACTGCGACCAGCAGCCCTAGATGGCTTTTGAGAAGGACATATTAGCTGGCGCGCCGATCGCTACTACCTTCGATGTGGCACCGTAAAATCGAATTAATGAGAGTCTTGTACTCCAGGCTCTGAGACTGAAACCACATCATGATGTCTGAATCTAGCTGAATCCAATTCCTTGCCTGATTTGCCGGAATTCGCAACGTGGCTTTCTCAAAAAACTCCTCACTTAGAGGTGGGATGTCAGAATAATCAATCTCCTCATCTGTCATCTTTTCCAATGCCGCCCAATCAGTCCGTGAGGTACTGCTCGAATCGTTTACGCTCATATCGATTTGCCCTTCGTGCTGAGATAATTCTGATCACATCATCTTGCCGTTCTGTCCACACAACAACCGCTACACCAGTTCGCAAAAAACCAATTCCAATCCAACGATCCTCGCCATAGTCAATGCGATCGTCAAGCTCGATCAACATTGAGCCTTCAAACATCTCAAGGACATCAGTGAAGTCAATCTTGTGATTCCGAATGTTTTCAAGATTTTTGGTTGCATCCCACTCAAACTGCATGAAAGTTCCAAAATGCCGATTGAGTTTTACCTTAATTATCACGCATTCCAATCTGGAATAATGTGGCGCAACTGCTCCTCCAAATTCCAATTCGGCGGACGGTACTTTGAGGCAAACCAAGGTGCGCCCTGTTTCAGCCAGCTCTCTCGATAGGTTGGATTGTCATCGTAGCCATACTCACAACCACAACAGCTACAGATGTCATAGGAATAACGTAACTCTTCTTTATCAATTGGTTCTGACCAAGACAATCCGCAAATTGAACAATTAGAAATCTTCATGGAATTTAGAGCTTGTCTCAGTTCTGAACGCTACAGATAACTCTAGGCTGCTTCCCTAGCAATAACCTCGTAAGTTAAAACCTGCAATTCTTAGCTAGACCCGTCCCCCAATCGCCCTCCAGTTTGCCCATCAAACCAGTGAATCGCTTCTGGCGGCAACACCAAGGAAACCGATTCACGCCACGGTTGGTCAGCAGGCAGCAGAGCGCGTAACATGATCGGTGCAGCAGAGGTCTCCCCTGGTGATCCTGCAACTCGCACACTCAGCAAATTGTGCATTCCCAAATTTTCCACTAGGAACACTTGACCTTGCACGGTTGTAGGTTGCCCCTCTGAGGCAAGCCGCACCTGTTCTGGACGGATGCCCAGAATCACCTGAGGCGGGATCATCGTCATTGCTGGCAAGGGAATTTTGCTGGTGCCCAAGAGAGCGTATTGTCCTTGGCAAACCACAGGGATCAAGTTCATCTGGGGGCTACCGACGAAACTAGCCACAAATTGGTTGATGGGATAATTGTAGATTTGCTGGGGCGAATCCAGTTGTTGCAGGAAACCATTGGATAGGACAGCAACTTTAGTCGAGAGGGTCATCGCTTCGGTTTGGTCGTGGGTGACGTAAACCACAGGCGATCGTTGCGACTCAAAAAGCTGCTTCAGTTCCGCCCGGACTCGTTCTCGTAGCAACGCATCTAGGTTACTCAGCGGTTCATCCAACAAAAACACGTCAGGCCGGCGCACCAGAGCGCGTCCCACCGCCACCCGCTGCCGTTGCCCTCCAGAGAGTTGTCCTGGTTTGCGCTGCAAGAACTCCTCCAAGCCCAACACCCGGCTCACTTCGGTAACCCGTTGTTGGATTTCCCTGGCAGGCATTTTACGCAGCTTCAACCCAGAAGCGATGTTTTCGTAAACGGTCATGTGGGGGTAAAGGGCATAGCTTTGGAAGACCATGGCAATATTCCGATCGCCCGCCCTCAGTTTGCTCACCTCCCGATCGCCAATTCTGATCTGCCCTGCCGTTGGCGACTCCAACCCAGCAATTAAGCGCAGAATTGTAGACTTACCGCATCCCGAAGGCCCCAGCAGCGTCAGAAACTCACCCTCTTCCACACTGAGGCTTAAGTTCTTGACTGGAATTGATTGGGGACTGTAAACCTTGTTGAGGTTCTGTAGCTCTAGTCTCGTCATAGTGACTCTATTCCCTCATAGCTATCCCTTCACAGCGCCTGCGGTCAGACCCTGAACGATTTGACGTTGGAAAAATAGTACCAGGAGAACCAAGGGAAATGTGCCCAAAACCGTTGCCGCTGCGATCGGCCCGTAGGGGACATCAAACACGGTGGCTCCACTCAATTGCGCCGCCGCCACCGGGATTGTCTTCAAGTCATCTTGGGTAATAAAAGTGAGGGCAAAAATAAACTCATTCCAGGAAAAGATAAAAGCCAGGATGCCTGTTGTCACCAGAGCCGGAGTCGTCATGGGCAGCAGGATTTGGGTCAACATCTGCCAGGTGCTGTAGCCATCGACCTGGGCGGCATCCTCAAGATCCTGGGGCAATTGCTGGAAAAAGCTCCGCATTACCAGAATGGTTAAGGGTAAATTGATGGCGGTGTAGGGCACAATGAGCGCCAAGTAATTATTGCCCAATTTCAACGCCTGCAAGATTTCCAGCAGTCCCAAAAACAGCAGCACGTAGGGGAATAGGGTGACGACCAAAATCCCTGCCAAAATAAATTGTTGTCCCCAGAGCCGGAGCCGCGCCAGAGCGTAGGCCGCAGGGGTACCAATGCTCAGGCACAATCCTGTGGAAGCCAACGAGACAAAGCCGCTGTTCAGGATGTAGCGTAGGAAGGGCCGATCGGTGAACAAGACGGTGTAATTGTCTAGCGTGTAGTGCTGGGGCCAGTAGCGATTGGGAATGGCCAAAATCTCCTGCCCCGTTTTGAGAGAGGTCAAAACCTGCCACAGAACTGGAGCAAGGCAGAAGAGCGCAATGAGTCCGATCGCACCCGTCAAAATTACCTTGAAGATTAAACTTCTGGATTGAACATTATTCATCTGACAAAAGCAGATTGGCTGATTTACGTAACAGTCGAGCAGCAAGGGACACCACTGTCACAAGTAAGGAAAACGTCACCACGACCAACGCTGCTCCATAGCCAAAATCTAAATAGCGCATAATCGTGGCATAGATGTAGAGAGAAACGGTTTCAGTACTGCCACCTGGCCCGCCGCCCGTCATCACCTGCACCAAATCAAATAACCCAAACGCTTGGGCAAAGCGAAAGACCAGGGCAATCAGAATCTGGGGCATCAACAGCGGCAGAGTAATTTTGCGAAAGCTCTGCCAAGGACTTGCGCCATCGATCGCGTGGGCTTCGTACAAATCTGGCGAAATCGATTGCAGCCCCGCCAACAAAATAATGCTAATAAACGGAGTTGTCTTCCAGACATCTGCCACCACCAGCGACAGCATTGCCAAACTAGGTTCTCCCAGCCAGTTAATGCTGCTATGGACCAATCCGAGGCGGAGCAACACATCGTTTAACACCCCGTATTGGTCATTGAAAATCCACGTCCACGCCAGAGCCATGACAGCAGTCGGCAGCGCCCAGGGAAGGAGGACGATCGCTCTCAGCGCTCCCCGCCCCCGAAAAGATTGATTCAACACGAGGGCGATCGTCGTCCCCAGCAGCATTTCCAGCGTCACCGACAGCAGCGTGAACACCCCCGTATTTTGCAAGCTCTGCCAGAAGCGCCCATCTCCCGCCATCCGCCCAAAATTACCCAGTCCGGCAAACACAGGCTGAAGGCGAGTGCCCAAGTTTTCGGTGAAAAGGCTGAGCCAAAAGGCACGGGCGATCGGATAGGCGAACACCAACGCCAACAACAATAGAGCCGGGATCACTAGAATCCAGCCCTCAAAGGAACGTTGGGCAGTTGGCTTTGATGAAATCACTCTGGCTCCAGCAGTTTACTAATTTCTCCCACCCAAAGGCGGCGCTCTGGATGCTCTAGAGATAGGATATCCCCTAAAGCCCAGTGAAAGTGCAGAGCAATTAAGGCTACCTCTTCCTGCATCTGCTCAGAAGGATAGCCTAGAATTCCCCCGCTAGTACCAGTTCCAGTGCGAAATTGCAGTTGCATTGAGGGCATTGAGCCGCAACCAAAGCCTCGCCTTGTTGATTCACCCGGTTGTAAAACTCGCGGAGGTAGGCTAAATCACGGGTAAACAGTCCTTCAAGAAGGTCGGGAGTCACAGAGTCCAAGCTACCGAGGCGAGTGATCACCCGTGCCAGCATGACGATCGACTCATAGGCTGGATTTTCCCGCACTCGTGGGTCTTTCTTCACCAAAATCTCATCCCTGGCAGTTGTGAGACGCAGGGTACCCGTTCGATGAACCCGCCCTTCAGGATCGACTAAGCCACCAGGAAGGCTAAAACTAAATTCTGTGGAGAATAGTTCACCACTCATATATTTACTTGCAGATATTTAATAGGACTCAACGGGATAAGACTCAGTCGCGGGTTGCTCCACTGGCTCCGATTCGACAGGAGAGGCTTGTTCTAGCTCATTAATGCGCCGATAGAATTGCTGAAGGTAGTTCAAATCGCAGGCAAAAAAACTTTCCACGATCGCCGGACTCACTTCCTCCAGTGCGCCCAAGGTCGTAATCACCCGCGACAAAATGATGACCGTTGCATAGGCTGGATTTGCTTTTACCCGCAGATCGCGCAAGGGCACAATTTCATCGATCGCCCTGGACAGACGCATCACCCCAATCCGATGCAAATTGCCCTCTCCATCCAGATAACCCTTTGGCAACGTAAATTCAAATTCAGTTTGAAACATAGTGCTTCAGTCCACCTGCATAGAATTCATAAAGCTAGACGAGATGAAGTAAAGGTTTTATAGAATTCTTATAGCTCCTGAGCATTCTACTGTCTCTAAAAAGCTGTTCAAAAAGTGTCCGGCGGTTAAAACCACAACTAAGAAAACCGAGTTCACCCAGACTACTTCCACCAAATCGGCGGTTAACTTAGCCAGCATTCACAGGCTTTGTTCCGATAGCTGCAACTTCAATTACCAAAGTTACCCAGATTTTGATGTTTAAAGCAGCTTTTAATGCATTAGAACTGGATACTAATTGAGGGCATTGAGTGCTTCTCTGCCTGCCTTGGAAGCGGCTGCACCAGCGGCAAATAGCGCCACTTTCATCCCCATTCTGCCGGAACTCATTTCACTGCTGGGAATACGCCGAAACTCCTCACAGGAAATTTCAATCTCTTCAAATTGTGACTGACCATTTTTATTACTCAAGTCAGCCACCTTATAGCTAACTGGCCAGCCATTTTTGAACTCAAAAGCGGCCTCTGGCCCTAAAGCCATACCCAACATAAAAATCGAGCCATCCAGCCGATTATCTCCCCAACTCTTAGTGGTAGACATCGTTTCCAGCCAATTCCAAAGAGTCGTGCTCATGATTAGCCCGCGACGCAAGGTCAACTTAACCGAATCCTGGTTTCCAGGAATGCTAGTTGTCGCGACTCGACCCCGTGCATTATTCGTTTTACCCCAAGTCTTAGGCGTAACTTCTGCGATTTCACAGATCTTGTGGCTAACCTTCATACCTAAGCAGTCTGTAAACTTGCCATCTACCAAGGGCACTGCTCCAGGAACATCTAACATCAAGTGAAATCGGCAGGTTGTGAGAACTTCTGGATGCGATGTCAGTAGGTTTAGTCCCATAGCTGTGCCCTCTAAAAATTAAGCTGAAGTTTAGATCAGTCTGGAGTCAACGATCGAGAACACCACTACAAAAGGTATCCTTCCCCGAATACTCCCACTATTTTATTCGATTATTTAGTTCGCATCCACCGGGTATGCACCAACTCGAAAGACTCATAAGCCACCTTCGACTCTACATCGAAGTCGGCCGCTGTGTACTTGCAGGGATAACATTGCCGAATCTCAAATCGCGCCACTGGCTCACCCTTGGCATTGAGCGCAGTAATTGTAGCGTCATATTTTTTGATATTCCAGAGAGACATTCCCCCCTCGATCGGGTTCGTCGCCCAAAACCAATCGTATAGGTCTCTCTCTGCTGTAGCGACCACTTTAATCACAATATTGGGGTATTTGGCAAACCCGCCTGGTTTGGATTGAAAATCCACGTAGCCATAGGCTTGCCCTACGGCTTCCCCAGCCAAAGCAGGGACTTCCATCGACAATCCCGTAATCGAGGCGATCGATCGTCTCTCATTCACAACTCCATCACAGGTGAAATACCAACCTGCTGAGGTTAAATACTCAGGTGTACCTAGACTTGCCATACATGTAGGCTCCGTAGCGCGGGTAACTTAACCAAGATCTGAGAGATGGGTGCGCCAGGCAAAGCTAACGCACCCATCTCAATTGAACTTAGTGTCAAGATTAGATTTACTGAGTCCGTACCCAGCCGTTGTGAACTAGCTCGAAGGATTCGAGGGCCAAGTTTGAGTCAACTCCAAACTCGAAGGGGGTGTACTTGCAAGGGTAGCACTCTTGGATTTCAAAGCGCATGGTTGGGTCGTTCGCTGCGTTCACCACGGTGATGGTGGCAGTGAAATTCTTTTGCGTCCAGGTAGACTTTCCACCATCGCGGGGGTTGCACTTGAAATACCAGTCATAGAGGTCGCGCTCTGTCGTTGCCACGACTTTGATCGTGATATTGCCAAATTTGGAAAAACCACCGGGCTTTGCTTGACGGTTCGCAATCCCTTTGGATTGTCCCATCGTGTCACCCGCAACGGCTTGTACTTCTGTGTTCATGCCAGCGATCGAGTTAATCGATCGCTTTTCGTTCACCGCCCCATCACAGGAGAAATACCAGCCAGTAGTGGTTAAATACTCAGGCGTACTCAAAATTGCCATAGCTTAAACTCCGTAAAAGTAGAAGTGAATAACAAAACATTAGGCGTGGGGGCATATAAAAAATACACCCCCACCATGGACTCAAGAAAGGTTGGCAATCCATCAACTAAAACTTGACAAGGAAGACAGTTGAGCTGCTTTTCGAGGGATCTTACCCTCGAAAAGCTTTTGACCAACGATTAGTCACCTGTCATCTGACCGATGCGGAAGATCACAAATTCCGCAGGTCTCACTGGTGCTACCCCAATCTCAACATACAGACGACCCAGCATCATGCTGGTCGGTGTGTTGATGGAGGCATCGCACTTCACGAAGAACGCTTCAGCGGGGGATGCACCAAACAGAGCGCCCTGCCGCCAAATGCCTTCCAAGAAGTTGGAGATGGTGCGGGTAACCCGGTACCAGAGTTCCTGATCGTTTGGCTCGAACACAACCCACTGGGTTCCCAATTCGATCGACTTCTCGATGTAGCTCATCAAGCGACGAACAGGGATGTAGCGCCATTGGGTATCGCTGGGATCTGCCAAGGTGCGGGCACCCCAGATCCGAATACCCCGGTTCGGGAAGCTACGAATACAGTTAATGCCGATCGGGTTGAGCATTTCCTGTTCACGGAAGTTCGTTTCGTAGGCCAGGCTGAGTACCCCTCTGGGCACTTCGTTTGCTGGAGCCTTGAACACGCCCCGTGTCTCGTCCGTTCTGGCCCATACGCCCATCATGTGACCGCAAGGAGGAATGGTGATCGGTCTGCCGCCGTTGCGAGGATTTGCCACTCTGATCCAAGGATAGTAGAGCGCGGCATACATGGAGCGACGGTTGAAGGAGCTGAGCCACTGAGCCACATGCTGAGGCTTAACTTGTTCAGGGGGAACAGGATCACCACCGCCTTTGCAGGGGGGCGCATCCAGAACAACCATCCGGTTGGGGGGGTTGGGAACGGCGTTCTCGCACAAGCTGACCATCAGTTCCATGACTCCATGGACTTGATCCAGGTCAAGCAAGCCCAATTGGTAAGCACGCATGATGTCTGGACAAGCCAGCATGGTCACTTCGTCGATTTCGGAAATCCCTTGGATACCGGTGCGATCGTCTCTCACCCCTTGCATGTCGCGGGTAAAGCGATTGGGGTTGGACACTAGAGGAGGGGGGCTAAGCTCATACTGACCATTGCCAGGGCGCTTCGCCAGAGGTTGACCTGTGCCACTTTGGGCGAGGTCAGCTACAGTCACGTACTCAGATGTTTCTAGGGCGGTGGCAACATAGGTTCCCAACTCAGGAGCAACGTCTGGGTTCATGGAGAGGTTGTCGTAACGCTCCAATTCTTCTCCGGCACGACCAATGACGATTGAGAAAAACTCTCCAGTGTTCATCGGAGGCTCTGCTTCTGGGTCTTCGGGAGGCAACGGGGTGCTTTCGTTAATGAGAACAACGATCCGGCCATTTGCCTCTTCTTCGGGCTTGATATTGAACATGAGGGCAGGGCGATTAGCTCTGGTGCTAATGGTCAATGCCACTTCTTCGGGAGGGGGAGGAGGGCTACCTGGAAGCTGAGTGCCGATGCTGACAACCCAGCAACGTCCGCCGCCATTCAGGAACCAGCCGTTGACTGCAAAGGGTAGGTAAGCATCGTAGTCGGTGTAGCCGTCAGAACCAGGTTTGGCATAATACTCCAGGTACTGATCCCATGTGGTGACCAGCATGGGTTTAAATAGTTCTGCGTCTCCTCGAACCGCTTCGGTGAATCCAATAAATCCAGCGATCGCTGTGCCTACACCTTCGATCGGGCGACTCCCCCGATTCACTTCTTCAATGTAGACACCAGGAGCAAAGTAATCTAGTCTCGGCATGATTGGGTTCCTGTAATGGGGTTTCCTAGGTATGAATACGGGATGACGCTGGGCAGAAGGGGTTTCCCCGCTGTGAAAGCTCAGGGAGTCGGCGTTAACAAACTCTTCTTAGAAGCAGTTTCTCCGCGTAAGCAGAAAGGGATCGTCACGGTTACGTATAGGGCTGGACGAAGAGGCACGCCCAGGGCACTCCAGAGAGCCACCGTGTTAATTGCCAGATCTGCGGAAACAGTCATGGGTAAGTTGCCATAACCGCGCAGGGCTGGAACCAGCAAGTCTTCTCGTAGAAGACGGTGGGGTAAGAGCAGGGTCAAAGCTTCGGACAACAAATGCTGTTCGCCTAAAGCAGTGAAATCCCATGCACTAACGAGAAACGCTACATCAAACCAGCGAGGATGACGATTTTTCAATAACGAGTCCGGTTGAGCCTGTAAATTCATTCCTTGGGCTAGCTGACTGGTGTATTGAATTGTGTCGTTTTCTCGGAGATCGTAGCAGTACAGATTTAGCCCTGGTCTCAGGTTCTGGCGTCGCCCTGGATGGTCGAAATCAATTTGCTCTGTGCTCACTAGAGAAGTGCCACTCGACAAGATTTCTGCCAAGGTCTGGGCAGCAGCAGGAATCATAGAGATTGAGTGACTATGCTGTACAGTTTTAGCTTAAAGATTGCAAAAGTCTGGGGTTACTAGACTTTGGTCGAGACTTGAGTCCTTTAATAATCCCTAAGTTGGATATGAAACGGAAGAAGTTGTGTTATCAAAGTCACCTGATTACGCTTGTATTAGCTGAGAGCTGAATAAGCTATAGTTTTGCAGAAACTTCTAATGTTCCAGTAATACGTACACAAGTTCTAAATTGCATTTAGGTTGATTTATTTTAGTGGTGGAGGGAATCGCCGATGGGACGCATTTTGCTTTCAGCAGGTCACGGCGGATTGGAGCAGGGAAGGAGAGATGCTGGAGCGATCGTGGGTGGAACCACGGAAGCAAGGGAGATGATTCTGACTCGCGATCTGATTGTGACGGAGTTACGATCGCGTAGCTTTGAGGTACTGTCTGTTCCAGATGATCTGAGCGTGGTTAAAACGATCAATTGGATCAACGCCCAGTTTCAGAAAGGCGATGTGGCGATCGAAATCCATGCGGATGCGTTTTCCAATCCAGCGGTTCGGGGTGCCAGTGTTTTCTACATCGCTAACAATGTGGAGCGCAAAGGTCACGCCGAGTTGATTTTGCTAGCGTTGTTGCGCCGGGTTCCCCAATTGCCCTCCCGTGGGGCGAAACCAGATACGGCTACTGGTATTGGTAACTTAGGCTTTTGTCGCCAAGTTGTGCCGCCCTCTTTGCTCTTGGAAATCGGCTTTTTGACGAACCCCGACGATCGCTTCATTATTCAAAATCGCCGCCGAGAAGTGGCGGCGGGGATCGCCGATGGTCTGGCGGCGTGGAGTCGGGCAGTTAGTCCATCGACGGCACCTCCCACTGTAACTGTCTATGAAGCGATCGGCATTAGCATCAATGGCCAGCCCTATGCCGAGAAGGGGATTATTGTCAGCGGTAATGCTTTCATTCCCATTGATCTGGTCGATCGCTTAGCTGTTAATTTGCTGAAGGGACCAGAAGTGCATCGCCTGAATTACCGAGGTGTGGTCTACGTCAAGGCGATCGAACTTAGGGATTACAACATTTCTGTAGGCTGGGATGCCAACACTCGCACGGTTTTGCTGCGATCGATTCTGCGGCTCAACCCCGATCAACTGGATCGAATTATGGGCAATGGGGTGACTTCAGAGGTGCAATTAATCATGTTCCTCAAAACCAATAATGAGAGGGCTTTGACCCAGTTTCCTGATATCCCCAAAATTTATCGAGAAGAATCAGGCACTGAAGGGGTGAACTATGACATTGCCTTCTGCCAGATGTGCCTGGAAACCAATTTCCTGCGGTTTGGGAATGATGTGAAGCCGACTCAAAACAATTTTTCTGGATTGGGCGCGATCGGCGGTGGAGCCGAGGGGGCAGCATTTCCCAGCGCCCGCATTGGAGTTAGGGCCCAAGTACAACACCTCAAAGCCTACGCCAGCACAGAACCGCTGGTGCAAGAACTGGTTGACCCTCGGTTCCGCTTTGTCACTCGCGGCATTGCCCCCTTAATCGACCAACTCAGCGGTCGTTGGGCAGCAGACTTAAAATATGGGGCAAAGATTATGGCAATTCTTAGGCGGTTGTATGAGTCGGCGGGCTTGCTTTGATTTTAAGCAAGAAGTATTTGGCTTAAGCCCGCTTAAGCCCCTTGTTGTAGGCAATGCAGGAGGTTGTAGGCAATGCAGGAGAACGCTTTTCTTATTCACTAGATGCTAACGATCAAGTTCCAATCGGGCGTTAGGATGATGTCACGTTCTCCTGCTAAATTCTATGTCTCAACAACTCTTAGACTCAGAAGCAATCGAAGAAATCACCGCTCCCGATATTACTGATCTAGTGATCGAAGATGATATTCCTGTGGATAATTTTCAGAGTGAGAAGCAGCGGCGCTTACTTGTGGAACCGTTATACAGTTCACGGATTTTGCCTGCGCCATTTATTGCTGCTGCCAATGTGGGGCTATTCTATACGGTGAAGCAGGAACCGATCGTGCCTGATGCCTTCCTAAGTTTGGGCGTACAAATGCCTACGGATTGGTCACGAAAAGAGAACCGCTCCTATTTTTTCTGGGAATTTGGAAAAGCCCCAGAGGTAGCGATCGAAGTGGTGTCTAACAGAAAAGGCAACGAACTAAGTAGTAAAAAAACTGATTACGCTCGAATTGGGGTCATCTACTACGCTGTGTTTGATCCACTGAGGCAAATTCAGGACGCAACTCAAATGCAGGGTCAACTGCTCAAAGTCTTTGCCCTAGCCCATGGACACTACATAGAACTGACAGACCCATTCTATTTAGACACGGTAGGTCTGGGACTGGCCGTTTGGGAGGGGGAGTTTGAAACCCAGGTGGGAACTTGGCTACGGTGGTGCGATCGATATGGCCGCGTCATTCCCACAGGTCAAGAGCGGGCTGCCCAAGCTGAAGCACGAGTTAGTCAAGTTGAAGCACGAGTTGGTGAGACCGAAGCGTTATTAGAACAAGAACGTCAGGAGAAAGCACGATTGATGGAACGGTTGCGATCGCTGGGAGTTGATCCAGATACAATTTGATGCCGTCTCAACCCCGATCGATCGCCTGTAAGCCAACAGTTTTAAGCTTCGGCCATCGCAGGAAGGCAGACATTTGTGCCGCCTAATCCACAGTAGCCGCCTGGGTTTTTAGCGAGGTATTGCTGGTGATAGTCTTCTGCGTAGTAAAACTCAGGAGCAGCGATAATCTCAGTGGTAATGGTGCCGTTGCGTCCTGCTGCCTTCAGCGCTTCCTGATACCGATCGCGAGTCGTCTCGGACGATCGCTTTTGGCTTTCAGAGTAAACGTAGATACCAGAACGGTACTGAGTTCCCTTGTCATTGCCCTGAGCCATGCCCTGGGTAGGGTTGTGGCTTTCCCAAAAGACTTTCAGCAACTCGTCATAGCTAATCACCTGTGGGTCAAAGACCACCAGCACAACTTCATTGTGTCCTGTCATCCCTGAGCAAACTTCCTGATAGGTGGGATTCGGAGTTACCCCAGCAGCATAGCCAACCGCCGTGGTAAACACACCCTTCTGTTGCCAAAACTTCCGTTCTGCCCCCCAGAAGCAACCCAATCCAAACAGAGCAGTCTCCAATCCAGCCGGGTAGGGAGGCTGGAGCGGATTGCCATTGACATAGTGCTTGGCGGGCACTGGCATTGGGGTTGTTCTGCCTGGCAAGGCTTCATTAGGGGTCGGCAATGACAATTTTTTACCAAGTCCAAATAATCCCATAGGTCTAAACTCTGAATGATAAATTACATCTTTACACTATTTAATGCTAGACCATTGTTATGAGGATTGTCTGAGAATTGCGTCTGAAAGCAGTTGCTCGTCTCTCTATTTTTGCTACAAAACCGATCGATGGAAAGCAAAATCCGTTATACTAAGCGTAGTCGTTATGAGTTTGTTTAACCTATGACCAGCCCCACCGTAGAAAATTTAGTTGTGATCGGGTCAGGCCCAGCGGGATACACTGCCGCAATTTATGCAGCCAGGGCAAATCTGAAACCTGTGGTTTTTGAGGGGTTTCAGGCTGGAGGTTTGCCCGGTGGACAGTTGATGACCACAACTGAAGTCGAGAATTTCCCTGGGTTCCCTGATGGTGTTACTGGGCCCCAACTGATGGATCGGATGAAAGCGCAGGCTGTGCGGTGGGGATCTGAGTTATTCACTGAAGATGTGACGTTTGTAGACTTGAGCCAACACCCCTTTGTGATTCGCTCTGAAGAGCGAGAAGTCAAGGCGCACAGTATTGTGATTGCCACAGGGGCCACAGCAAAACGCCTAGGACTGCCTCAGGAACATACGTTTTGGAGCCGGGGGATTACGGCCTGTGCCATTTGTGATGGAGCCACACCGATTTTTCGAGGAACAGAATTAGCAGTCGTGGGCGGGGGTGACACGGCGGCTGAGGAGTCGGTTTATCTCACCAAGTATGGTTCCCATGTGCATATGCTGGTGCGGGGTGAGAAGATGCGGGCCAGTAAGGCGATGCAGGATCGGGTATTAAGTAATCCCAAGATCACGGTGCATTGGAATACGGAGCCGATCGATGTCTATGGCGAAGCAGATCACATGAAGGGAGTCCACCTGAGAAATACGAAGACAGGGGAGGAGAGTCAACTCCATGTGAAGGGACTGTTTTATGCGATCGGGCACTCCCCCAACACGTCCCTCTTTCAAGGTCAGCTAGAACTTGATGACGTAGGTTACATCAAGACGCAGCACGGCTCGGTGGAAACGAGTGTGGAAGGCGTGTTTGCGGCGGGAGATGTGCAAGACCATGAGTTTCGGCAGGCAATTACTGCGGCAGGAACGGGCTGTATGGCGGCGATGTTGGCAGAGCGGTGGCTCTCGGTGAAAAACTTGGTGCAAGAGTTCCGCCAGGCTGAAGTTGTGGAAGAAGTCGCTGTGGGAACCCCTGCTGAAACGGCGGTGGTGATTCCTGAGTCTGAACCCGATTTCGATCCGCTGGTGACGCATCATGTGGGGGGCTTTGCATTACGGAAGCTTTACCACGAGAGCGATCGGCTGATTATGGTTAAATATACCTCACCCCAGTGTGGCCCTTGCCATACCCTCAAGCCAATTTTGAAGAAGGTTGTAGATGAGTTCAATGGCAAAATTCATTATGTGGAAATTGACATTGAGCAGGAGCCGGAGATTGCTGAAGCGGGAGGAATCACAGGCACGCCGACCATTCAATTCTTCAAGGACAAAGGTTTGGTGGGCGAGTTGAAGGGTGTGAAACAGAAAAGTCAATATCGAGAGTTGATCGAGCAGCATTTGTAGGGATTGGCTGCTGGCTAGGACAAGAACCTGAGAGATGGAAATTTAGATAAGGGACTTCCAACTAATAAATCATTCCAAAGTCTGCGTAGGGGCGAAGCATTCGGTCAAAGGTTCTGATTGAGTTACAAAGACTTTCGCCCGAATGCTTCGCCCGTGCAAGGTTTATACGCGGGTACATTATTTATCTGCAAGTCCCTAAGTTGGAGATTGAGTAGGGGCAGTTCTACAGAATTGGCTAAACGCCTAATAAAGTATCTGTAGACCTGCCTTTACAGATACTTTTTAAACCTGTTAAGGCATCTCTGAAGTGTTACGAAAGGCTGACTGTCTTCCTAATTTTTGTGAGCAATCATGAGCGATCGTCCCTCCCTCTCCTGTCCTACTTTGTCGCTTTGCATGATCGTGAAGAACGAGGGTGCAAATTTGGGCCGGTGCTTACGCAGTGCCCAACGTTATGTAGACGAAATAGTGGTGGTGGACACTGGCTCTGAGGATGATACGGTGTCGATCGCGCGATCGTTTGGGGCTACGCTTGGCTATTTCTCTTGGTGTAATGATTTTGCGGCTGCCCGTAACCATGCCCTCTCCCTGGTCACTCAAGCGTGGGTTTTGGTGCTGGATGCGGATGAGGAATTGATCGTTGAAGCGGGACGGGATCTGCGATCGGTTCTACCGATAGATTCCTCCATGCTTCTTGCTTATCTCAGCCTAGTTGAAACAGGCAACCCAGGCATGACTGCTGCTCCTCTGCCACGACTATTTCGCAACCTGCCTCAGATCAGATATGTCGGTTGTTATCATGAGCAGTTGCGTTACGACGATCGTCCCTTCGCTGCAAGTCAAACGACTCATTTATCAGAAGCGCGGATTTTGCACTACGGCTATAGTGCGGCGCAAGTTAAGCGAAAAAACATTGAGCGCCTTCCGATTTTGGAACAGGCTCGGCAAACAGACGGGCTAAGCCTAATGCTGCTCTATACTCTGGCAGGAATGTATGGCGAATCTGGACAGACTGAGCAATCTCAAAGCTGCTACAGTGAAGCCTTTGAGCGACTCTTACCCCACTTATTAGCAGGAAATCCACCTCCAGAGCTTGGCATGATTCCTTCATTGGTTTTTTCTTTGGGGGCGCAGTCACTTCAGCAGCAGGACTATGAAACGGCTTTACTCCTCTGTCGGCGGGGGCTAGAGTGGTGCCCACAGTATCCACCCCTCAATTATTTGGCAGGAATGATCTTAAGGGCGATCGGGTTCCCATTGGGGGCAGTCCCCTATTTCGAGTCTTGTTTACAAATGGGACAAGAGCAAAATTACTACCCTGGTGAGCCATTTGAGGTCGATTTCATCACTCTTTATCCTGCCTGCGAGATGGGTTGTACCTATAGCCAGTTAGAGCAATGGTCTGAGGCTGAGGCTGCTTTTGAATTAGCCCTAAGTTTTGATGCAGAATGTGGGGTTGCGAAACAGAACTTGTATAACATTAGAAACAAAATGAGCTGCGTTTGATAATATTCAAATCTTGACCAATTCGGCTTTGCACGTCGATCGCATCATTGGGGCATCTAGCATCTATCTGAAATCGCTGAATAGACCATATCGCCTGGGTACACGACATTAAGTCTACAAAACCGTTGATGAACGTTGAATTCAGGTTCAAACCACTGGGTTTGGTGTGTAAGTTCAACTATCATTCCTTGTCCTGAGATTCAGGCAATTGGCTCAAGCCTCTTGTTCAAAGGTAGAAGAACTTATGCCTTGGTCTTCTAGTTGGTTAAGCCTGGGAAGCGTTCATTACTTAAGCTTAATTTTTGTATCTCTTTTGATGTGATGCTCATCCAGCCGATTCAGAGGATCGCAGGTGTGAGTAGACAACCCAAATTTATGTGAGATCTCTATGACAAAGGCACTTTATATTCTGGCAGAGTTGAACGATCGTGACCTGGAATGGCTGGTAACGGCAGGTCGTCAGCGATCGGTTTCTGCTGGGACAGAATTGATTCGTGAAGGTGAACGTACAGACGCATTGTATATTCTGTTGAAGGGAAAGTTGGAGGTTTCGGTGGCGGCGCTGGAAGGGCAACAAATTGCCCTGCTTTCCAAAGGGGACATTGTGGGAGAGATGTCCTTCATCGATGCTCGTCCCCCAGCCGCAACGGTGAAAGCGCTGGAAGATTGCTTAGTGTGGACGATTCCCCGATCGCAGTTAATCGCGAAGCTCATGCAGGATGTGAGTTTTTCCTCTCACTTCTACCATGCGATGGCGATGGAATTGTCCGATCGGATGCGGGGCTTGATTCCCCAATTGGGCTATGCCAAGTATCAGCAGCTTACTCTGGAGTCTAGCTCTGAGGAAGACTTGAACCCTGAACTGAAGGGTCAGTTAGACTTGCTGAAAGCTAGGTTTGATTACCTGCTCCGGCGGCTGATGGACAAATGAAGGATAGCCCGTTTTGATTAGGAAGGTCGTGATTAGGAAGTTGCAGTTTCCCTGGCAGTGGTTTCAGCGTCCCAGTCTGTCGCTCCAGATGATGGCAGTGGGATTGGTGATGACCGTCGGATTTGTCGTGATTGCGTTGCTGGCTCCTGCGTTTGAGGCATGGGGCTGGCTCCAAAATCCAACGGATTCGCTGCTCAACCCGATTCATGATCCGCCTTCGCTCAGCCACTGGTTTGGCACTACTCGCCAAGGCTATGATGTCTTTTCCCGGACTTTGTTTGGGACGCAAGCCGCACTTCAGGTCGTGATCTTGGCGACAGTATTGAGTCTGATTGTGGGAGTGCCGTTGGGGTTGTTGAGCGGGTACCTGGGAGGAAGGCTCGATCGTATCCTGCTATTCCTGATGGATACGGTGTACACGTTACCCGGATTGCTGCTATCGGTGACCTTAGCCTTTGTGGTGGGACGGGGCGTATGGAATGCCACGATCGCCCTCAGCATTGCCTACGTGCCCCAATATTATCGGGTGGTACGAAATCATACGGTTAGTGTCAAAACTGAGCTATTTGTCGAAGCGGCGCGGGCCATGGGTGCGTCTACTTGGGCGGTTATTTCTCGTTACTTATTTTTGAATGTGATTCAAAGTGTGCCCGTCCTCTTTACGCTGAATGCCGCAGATGCAGTGCTAACTTTGGGCAGTTTGGGATTTTTGGGTCTGGGCTTGCCAGCGGACGTTCCTGAATGGGGGCACGATTTGCGGCAAGCCCTGGATAGCCTACCAACTGGCATTTGGTGGACAGCGTTTTTCCCTGGCTGCGCGATCACCTTCATGGTGGTGGGCTTGTCTCTCGTGGGCGAAGGGTTGAATGAGTTCGTCAATCCTCTCCTGCGCCGGGAAAACTGGAATAAGTCATCCAAAAAATAAATTTTGGCACAGTAGTTTTGTCTGCGGAAAATCCACGATCGCCCTTAGCTCAGAGCTTGCTCAGGCTAGAAACCGGGGTTCTGCGAAAATCTGGGGCGATCGAACTTAATTTTTGACAGAACCCCGGTTTCCCATGCTCTACATCCCACAAACAAAACCCCGGTTTCTCCAGCCCTTAGTTCAGAAACTAGCGGATAATAAGTCATAGCATTTTGGTTGCCAGCGATGACCCAACAGCTTCTAAATCCTGAAGAACTTCTAGACCCTGAAGAGCTTGTATACTCTGACGAAATCGTTACCGAGCTTGACATTAGCCATCTCGTCATCGAGGACGATACTCCCGTGGACAACCTGCAATCAGAGAAGCAGCAACGGCTATTGGTGGAATCGCTCTACAGTTCCAAGGGACTGCCGTCACCGTTTCTAGTAACTGCCAATGTCGGGCTGTTTTATAAACTCAAAGGCGACCCGATCGTCCCCGATGTCATGCTTAGTTTAGGCGTGCAGTGCGCTGACGACTTTTCCCAACGGCGCAATCGCTCCTACTTTGTGTGGGAATTTGGCAAAGTGCCCGAAGTTTGCATCGAAATCGTGTCCAACTCTGAAGGCGACGAGGTGACAATCAGCCCCAAATCCCAGCAAAAAAACAAGCAGCACAGCAAAAAAGACATCTACGCCCAAATCAGTGTGCCCTACTACGTCGTATTCGACCCCCTGCGGCAAATCCAAGGACAAAACGACATGCGGAATGCCCTAGTGCGAGTGTGGACCATAGCCTCTGGTCGATACATCGAACTTACCCCTGACGAGGGAATTACCGAAGTTGGGCAACCCATTTGGCTAGAAACGGTTGGGTTGGGGCTGACGCTTTGGGAAGGGAACTTTGAGGAAACAGTGACCCGGCTCTGGTTGCGGTGGTGCGATCGAGAGGGGCGAGTAATTTCCACGGGGGCAGAACGGGCAGACCGCCTCGCTGAACGGCTCCGGGCGATGGGGGTAAACCCAGACGAAATTTAGAGTAGGACACGATCGGGGTTAGCTCTACACATCGCCCACTAGTTGCATGGGTGGGGGATTTCCAGCCTCCCTTTAAAGATGCGATCGGTAAATCTACTCAATTGGCAGGTAAACAGAATAGATTAGAGGCAGTTACAGCGTGAACTAAATCATTCAGCCCTAGCTTCTCATCTGTGTCATGTCTGCCAAAAACGAAACCTTGGTTCTTGCTTTATCACTGTTAGTCACGCTAGGAGCAGCGGGGGCAGGTTTTTGGTGGCTAACTCAGCGTGGGGTGATTCCAACCCCGATCGCCCCTACGTCCCCGATCGCCCCTACGTCCCCGATCGCCAGTCCTTCCCCGATCGCCAGTCCCCCCTCCACTCCCACATCCAGCATCTCACCCACTCCTAGCTCCTCCCCAGTCCAAGGGCAGCTTGCTAGATTTGCTGACTTTCAAGGCGTACCGTCTGGCTTATTCAGCTATGGCGGCAGCACCACTTGGGCACCGATTCGGCGAGATGTGGACCCAGTGTTGGAAACGGTATGGAATCAGTTTCGTCTCCGCTACACAGACCCCATTAGTGGTGCGCCTGGCTCTGGCTCTGGCATTCGGATGTTGTTGGAGGGGCAACTGGTGTTTGCCCAGTCGTCCCGATCGATTAAGGATGAGGAATACAGCCGGGCCCAACAACGGGGATTCAGCCTTAGGGAAATCCCGGTGGCGATCGATGGCATTGCCGTTGTCGTTAACCCAAGCCTGGCTATTCCTGGACTGACGATCGCCCAACTCAAGGACATTTACACCAGCAAAGTTACCAACTGGAACCAAGTTGGCGGGCCCGATTTGCCGATTACGCCCTATTCCCGTCGTCTAGTAGATGGTGGCACGATCGAATTCTTTTTTGAGAACGTCCTACAAAAGTCGGATTTTGGCAACACCGTGGAATTTATACCTACAACAACGCAAGCCCTGCGAAAGCTGGCGGTTGATCCGGGGGGCATTTACTACGCTTCAGCCCCAGAAGCCGTGCCTCAATGTACGGTTAAACCCATTGCGATCGGGCGTAAGCCAGACGAACTTGTGCCCCCTTACAAAGAACCCCTCGTTCCTGTTGACCAATGCCCTGCCCAGCGAAATCAAATTGATGCCGATGCCCTCCAATCAGGTCAATATCCGATTACCCGTCGCTTATTCGTCATCGTGAAGCAGAACGGACAAGTTGATCAGCAGGCGGGGGAGGCATACGCTAACTTGTTGCTGACCACTGAGGGGCAAGCGCTAATCTCCAAAGCAGGGTTTATCAGCATTCGTTAACAGACTAATAGACAGGTTTGAATTATATGTCTCAGAAAAATGAAACTCCGGTGCTGATCGTCGCGCTGTTGCTGACCGTGGGGGTGGCGGGGGGCGCATTGTGGTGGATTTCCCGGCGTAGCCCCAACTTGGGTGGACTGCTACCCAGTTCTAGCCCTAGCTCAACGGGTTCTCCAACGAGCGGTTCAACTCCAGCGGCTACGCCCTCCAGTCCCGGTGCTAATCCTCCTTCCACTCAACCGGGACAGGGCAGTACGTTTGCTCAGGTGCAAGGGGTTCCCAGTGGGTTGTTCAACTACGGCGGCAGCACGTCTTGGGCCCCCATTCGCTTAAAGGTCGATCCAGCGATTCAGGCGGCCCGATCGGAATTCAGATTGCGCTATGTTGACCCGATCGGTCGCCCACCCAGTTCTGGAGCGGGCATTGCAATGGTGCTGGATGGGCAATTGGCATTTTCCCAGTCGTCCAACCCGATTAAGGAGGCAGAATACCAGCAGGCCAAGCAACGGGGGTTTGCGTTGAAAGGAGTGGCAGTGGCGATCGATGGCTTAGCGGTCGCTGTCAACCCTAGCCTGAACGTTTCCGGCTTAACCCTGGATCAGCTAAAGGGCATTTACATCGGCAAGATCACAAATTGGAGTCAGGTTGGCGGGCCCAATTTAAGCATTGTGCCCTACTCTCGTCCGATCAATTCTGGCGGTACAGTCGAACTTTTTGTCGGAAATATTTTAGGTGGACAATCCTTCGGGTCTAGGGTCAAATTTGTCTCGACTACCACGGAAGCGCTACGGGCACTGGCTAAAAGTCCCGGCGGCATTTACTACGCCTCTGCCCCAGAGGTGGTGCCCCAATGCACGATTAAACCGATCGCTGTGGGTCGTCAGTCCAATGCTTTGGTGTTGCCTTACCAGGGATCGCTGGTCTCTACGGCTGAGTGCCAAGGACAGGGCAAACGTAATCAACTGAATATCGACAGTTTCCAAAGGGGCGATTATCCCATCACTCGTAATTTATTCGTTGTGGTGAAGCAAAATAACGGGGCAGAGCAGCAAGCTGGAGAAGCCTACGCTAATCTTTTGTTGAGTGCCCAAGGTCAGGAACTGGTGTCTCAAGCTGGGTTTGTCAGAATTCGCTAGATGTAAGGGTGGAAGGGTGAAGGGTGAAGGGTGAGTGGGATCTGTAGACTTTAAACAGTATTTTTGGGGCAGTGACTATGGCGACTAATTTGAACGTAGCCTTAGTCCACGACTCCTTGCAGGACTATGGCGATGCTGAGCGAGTTCTAGAGGTTTTGCATCGCCTGTATCCGAATGCTCCGGTGTACACGGCGTTTATCGATCGCCAAGCCTTAGGTGCAGATGCCGATCGGTTTGCAGGATGGGACATTCGCACCACTTGGGCGCAGAATATTCCTGGAATTCCCCGCTATTGGCACGCCCTCAGAGGGTTGCTGCCCTATTTTTGGGAGGCGTTGGATTTTTCCACCTTCGATCTAGTTATTTCTTTGTCAGGAAACTACTTAAGCCAAGCGGTGCTAACGGGGGTCGGCACGCTGCATGTGAGCTATTGCCACACGCCGCCTCGCTATCTGTGGGACGGGATGCAATGGGATGCGCCGCAAGCTGGAGTTGCATCTTGGTATGCAGCTTGGGTGGACAGTCGCCTTAGACAATATGATTTTTACAGCGCTCAGCGGGTGGATGGCTTTGTGACCAACTCCCAAGGGGTGGCGCGACGGATTAAGAAGGTCTATCGGCGTGTGGCTGAGGTGATTCCCCCGCCGGTGAAGATTCGGGGGACGGGTGAGGCAGGCAATCAGTATTACTTGTATGTGGGACGGTTGGCGCGTTACTTGCAGGTTGACTTGGCGATCGAGGCCTGTAATCGACTCAACCTGCCGTTGTGGATTGTGGGCACGGGGGACGATGCCACCCGATTGCAAGCCTTGGCAGGGGAGCAGGTGCGATTCCTGGGGGAGGTGCCAGACTCTGCCTTGGTTGAGCTTTATGCCAATGCTAAAGCGTTCATTTTTCCCAGTACGCGTGAGGATTTTGGCTTTGCGCCTGTGGAGGCGATGGGCTGTGGGGTGCCCGTGATCGCGTCCCAACTCAGTGGAATGCGGGAGGTAGTGCTGGACTACCGCACGGGCTTATTGTTTCCCCAGCCAACGGTGGAGAGCTTGGCGGCATCGATCGCCCAGTTCGAGGGTTTGCGGTTTTCCTCCCAAGCTTGCATTGAACGGGCTGAGGAATTTGCCGAATCTGTCTTTACTGCCAAGTTTGAGTGGTTCATTGCTCAGCGTCTGGATGAACATCGGCTGAGCAGTGCAGCGACGAAACCCGAAGCCTGATGTAACCAGACTAAACCTGTTGAACAAGCAGCTTAAGCCCCTTGCTTGCTTGGTCAAGCTATTTCTAGATGACTCCTAAGCGTTCTTCAGGTTGCAGAGGTCACGGGTGCAGCGATCGTCATCCCCTTGGAATTTGGTAGGTAAGAATTCAGCAATCGGCGGGTTACCTCCAGGCTACAGACAAGGGCGACGCTTTCTGGCTCGAAGATGCCGCACACTACGGGGGGAGTGTGGCGATCGAGGACAGGCAATTGTTGTAAGCCACGGGTGGTCATGCGATCGATCGCCTCTGCGACCCACTCATCGGTGTAGGCGTAGACCAGTTCCGTGGTACACAACTCCCCGATGGACAGAGAATCTGATGCGATCGGGGGCGCAGTTTGGGCACGAGTCAGAAAGCGATTCATATCTTGAAGCGTCACGATCCCCAGCAGTTGCCCTGCTGCATCTATCACCAAGGCACTTCGGGAAGACTGGCTGAGCATGAGTTGCCCTACCTCCAGCACCGATAAGGTAGCCGCAACTTGCAGGGGATCAGGGCGCATTGCCTCTCCCACCGTAATTTGATGGCGGAGTTCCTGATTTTGGTCTGGTTCGACATTCACTCCCATTTGCTTCAGGTTCAAATTCTCTTTCACAGCCGGTTTGAGGCGTTCCACCAGCCACACACTGATCACTACCGCCGCCATCAGGGGCAGGACAATGCGATAGTCGCGGGTCAGCTCAAACAGCAGCAAAATGGCAGTCAAAGGGGCGCGGACACTGCCCGCCAGCACCGCCGCCATGCCCACCATTGCATAGGCCGGTGGCGCGGCAATGCTCAATAGGCTGGCGGGAAGGAGGGCGGCGATCGTCTTGCCATAGGCTGAGCCAAGGCAGGCTCCTAAATACATCGCTGGGGCGAAGATACCTCCCACCAGCCCGCTCCCCAGACTCAGGGCCGTCATCAACAACTTCACCACCAGCAAAGCCAGCAGCAGCGCGAGGGAGAATTTCACATCCCGCAACATCGCTTCTATTGTTTCATAGCCGACTCCCAAAACCTGCGGGAATTTGAGCGCCACCAGACCGACACAGGCTCCGCCCAGGATGGGATGAAGGGGGCGGGGAATCCGATGCAACCACGCGAGTCCCTTGACCTCCCCTCGGAAGCTTTGTTGGGCTAATTTTATGGTCTGCATATAGACGATCGAAACCAAACTAGCAAACACGCCCAAACCAAGGTAGAGCGGCAGTTCCAGAGGGCTGCGAACGTCATATAGAGGCAGGGCAAAGGCGGGTTGCGCCCCCAACCCAATCTGCGCCACCAGTGCTGCCACCACCGCCGACAGCAACACCACACTCACGGCTGATGTGGCAAAGGTAGTTCCCAGAACAACTTCTAGGGCAAAAAAGACTCCAGCGATCGGGGCATTGAACCCCGCCGCTAACCCCGCCGCTGCCCCCGCTCCCAGCAGCAACCGTTGCCGCTCTTGGGATACCTGTAGCACCTGTCCCAGCAACACCCCAAAATTTGCCCCGATTTCCACACTGGGGCCTTCTGGGCCAAGGGAAGCCCCCGTTCCCAAGGAAACTGAAGCCGCCACCATCCGTTGCACTGGGCGCAACGTAGAGAGCGCCTGTCCCGATCGCGTGGCCTCTACCAATGAGGAAATACCAGGGCCAAAATCCTGCCAGCGCCACCGCATCAGACCCACCACCAAGCCGCCGATCGTAGGCACCAAGGCCAAAGTCCAGCCGTTCCCCGCCGTTTGATTAAACAGCGCCGCCAGCCAGCCCATGAAATCCTCCAGCATTAAGCTGTGGATCACCTCAATCAAGTAGTGAAAGGTCACCACTCCCATACCTGTACTGCCCCCAATTAGCACCGCCAACAGGAGCAAAATTGTCTCCGCTGTTGGCTGCAAATTATGCACCACTTGCTGGGACAAGCTTGAAGCAGGTGCGGCCTTTTCAGAGGCAGGCAAATTAGCTGAGGCAAGAGGCATGATAGGTCAGCGTTAAGTCGAGAACTTCTTTTTATTCTCATTGATCCTGATGGCAAAACAAGTGAGCAGTTGGGACGATGGGGAAGCAACCCATGCCCCAGAACAATGACTGTGATAAGAATTTGTGAAAGTTAAATGTAGCCACAGTTACTGCGGCCACCAGTACGCTGACTAGAATAGATCAAAGTCGAAATTCTGTAGCCGCAACTCTTCCCCTTTGCCATGACCCAAACTCTGCTCAAAACTCTCTCCCGTCTCAACTCCCCTACGGTTCATCGATTGGCAAATGGTTTGACGATCGTGGCTGAGCAAATTCCCACTGAAGCCGTTAATTTAAATGTTTGGCTAGACGTAGGCTCTGCCATTGAGTCCGACAGCATCAACGGCATGGCTCACTTCTTGGAACATATGGTCTTCAAGGGCACCGATCGGCTAGAGAGCGGGCAATTTGAGCGCTTAATTGAGGAGCGGGGAGCAAAGACCAACGCCGCCACCAGCCAAGATTACACCCACTACTACATCACGACGGCTCCGAAAGATTTTGCAGACTTGGCCCCTCTCCAACTGGATGTGGTACTCAACGCTTGCATCCCCGATCGCGCCTTTGAGCGAGAACGGCTCGTCATTTTAGAAGAAATTCGCCGGTTTGAAGATAACCCCCGACGGCGCACCTTTCAAAGAGCCGTTGAGATTGCCTTTGACTCCTTGCCCTACCGTCGCCCCGTCCTTGGCCCCGCTGCCGTCATTGAACAGCTCACTCCCCAGCAGATGCGCGACTTCCACCGCACCTGGTATCGCCCCCAATCCATGACCGTTGCAGTGGTGGGTCAATTACCCGTGTCAGAGTTAATTGACATTGTGGAAGCTAGCGTTGAACAGGCTCACATTCACGAACCTGTGGAGATTGACGATCGCGCCCTGTTGCAAAGTTTGCCCAATTACAGCCCAGAGCCAGCCTTTGAGACGATCGTGCGGCGAGACATCGTAGACTCCAGCCTGCAACAAGCCCGACTGATTATGGTGTGGCGGGTGCCAGGGCTGACCGAATTAGGACAAACCTACGCGCCAGATATTTTGGCATCGATTTTGGGGCAAGGTCGCACATCGCGGCTCACCCGTGATCTGCGTGAGGAACGCGGCTTGGTGTCAAGTGTTTCAGCCACCAACATCACCTATGGAATGCAGGGAGCGTTTTATATCTCCGCCCAGTTACCGACAGAAAATGTGGCGATCGTGGAATCCCTGATTGTGGAACACGTTCGAGCATTGCACACAGAACTGATCACCGAGGCAGAGATTGCCAGGGTGCGAACCCAAGTGGCAAATCGCTTCGTGTTTGGCAATGAAACCCCCAGCGATCGGGCCAATCTTTATGGCTATTATCAGGCAATCGTCGGTGATTTGGCTCCCGCATTGGACTACCCGACCCGCATTCAAGCCCTGGATGCCCTCGACCTCCAAGCCGCTGCCCAACAGCATCTTTCCCCCGATGCCTACGGAGTTGTAGTTTTACGACCGGCTTAATCACGACCATGTGGACTCAAATTGCGGCTCACATCACCCAGGCGATCGGGGTCAACTTTCACATCAGCGATCGGCGATCGGTCAGTGGCGGTTGCATTAATCAGGGGTATGCCTTATCTGATCGACAACAGCAGTACTTCGTCAAACTGAACCAGGCAAGCCAAATTAGCATGTTTGAAGCCGAGGCTCTGGGGTTGCAGCACCTGCGATCGACGAACACCCTGCAAATTCCTGCCCCGATTTGCTGGGGGGTAGCTTCTGAATCTGCTTACATCGTGCTGGAATGGGTGGAATTGGGGCAGGGAACCCCCCAAGCTTGGCGGCAGATGGGTGAACAACTGGCTGCCATGCACCAAGCTGAGTGGGGGAATCGGTTTGGTTGGGAACGCGCCAATACGATCGGCTCTACCCCGCAACCCAACCCGTGGACAGACGATTGGGTCACCTTTTTCACTGAACAACGCCTCGGACACCAATTCCACTTAGCCAAAAGGCGGGCTGGACACTTCCCGCAGCAGGAGCAACTCTTGGCAGCAGTTCCAGAAATCTTGGCGGGGCATCAACCCCAACCTTCCCTTGTCCACGGGGATCTGTGGTCGGGCAATGCAGCCGTCACCCAGTCCGGTGCCCCAGTGATTTTTGACCCCGCCACCTATGTGGGCGATCGAGAAGTGGATGTCGCTATGACCGAATTATTCGGGGGCTTTCCAGCGAAATTTTATGCCGGATACGCCGATCGCTGGCCCCTAGAAGCAGGCTACGAGCAGCGCAAACCCTTGTACAACCTGTACCACATTCTCAATCACTTCAATTTATTCGGTGGGGGCTATCTTTCCCAAGCAAACCAAGTCATACAAGCCCTACTGCAAACTATTCGGTAGCGTTCATTGGGCATATTCCAAGGTTTAGAAAACCGATCTCACAGGTGATCAAATAGAATTCCCACAAATATTTATGAAACAAGGGGCTTAAGCCCCTTGTTGGTAGGTAATTTCCTGCTTCAATAGTTCGGACATTTCTGCGATAGCTAGCCCTCATCCCCCAACCCCTTCTCCAGTTCTGGGAGAAGGGGTTGGGGGATTGAAGTCCCTCTCCCCTCTTGGGAGAGGGATTTAGGGTGAGGGTTCATGCTGGCTGTACAACAGGATTCCCAGCACCTCCACAAAAACTGTCCGAAGTATTGCTGATTCAAACTTTGGTTTTAAACTCTCACTGTGTAAGTCGCCCCTGAAGTTACTGGGAGGGCTGACCGAGTTCCAAGGCTTTTTGCAACAAGTCATCATTAATCGGCGTGGCATCTCCAGCGATCGGACTCACACTCTTCGCCATATCCATAAAATCGCTTGGTTCACCTGTAGGTGGCGCTGTGAACTCTACCTCTTCTGGAGCAGACAGTGCGAATTGAGGAGTCGTAACGGCTGCTGCGGCTTCCGCACCTGCACCCGTGCGATCGATTTCACTAACACTAAACTCCTTAGAGGCTTCATAGTCAGACGAGACATCTACCTTAGGTGCTTTTTCATCGCCCACAGCAATAGCTTCAGTCATCTGCTGAGCATCATAGGTTGGGGACTCAACGGTTGGTAAACCGACATTTGGTAAAGCAGTATTAATATCAGACATAAAGGACTCCATAGGGTTTTTTATGATTGCGATCGACTCTACCAAAGTCAGTTTCAGTTATTAGAGGCTCTTGGGATAGATTTGTGTACTCTATCGTCGGATAGATTGTTTCCTAAACCTATCAAAGGTGATCTATCTCCGATGAGGAATAGCTTTGATCCCCGGAATTTGGTAAGTCTAACGTTGATTATGAAAACTTCTTTTGGAGAGTGTTTATGTCTTTCACTCAAGGTGTTGGTAGAACTCAATCTTTGCAAACAGAAACCCGTGATGCGATCGACGGTTTTAATAAACTGGGAACGGATGAGAAATTAGCATTACTGTATTTTATCTATGAAAAAATGGGGAGTTCTGTGACTCCCGCTGCCCCCACTGCTGCTGAACCAGACCTGGCCCCCATGTTGCTAGGAGATTTCTATGAACTTTCCCAGGAAGAACAGCTTGCCGTGATGCGTGAGATTGTCGATCGGCGGAACACAGACTACTCCCGTGCCTACGGCGCACTGACGGAGAACAATCAGCTTGTGGTTTGGTATGCCTGGGCCCAAGGCATGGGCAAAACGGTTGTGGGAATGCCAGGCGGTTCCCAAGCTAGTGGAGCCGTAAAGGATGCCCTCGGTCAACTTGAAACTCTGGGTTTTGAGCATCAGATTTCCCTCTTGCGCGAAGTCGCGAACAACATGGGGCATACCGATGTGCAACCGATTCCCACCCAAGCTGAAACCGGAAAAACCTCTAGTCTCTAGTGCAGCTTGGCAGAAGTTTCTAACCAGTTAGGGGGATGGTTTTGAGTTTTGAGTTTTGAGTGCTACCCACTTAGGAGATTTCTGAGAAAGATATTAGCCCTGTAGGGGCGAAGCATTGGGCAAAAAATCTTGAATGGCTGCACAGATTATTGCCCCAATGCTTCGCCCTTCCGGTGCCTGGTGTAAACTTTTCTAGAAATCTCCTTACTTCTGCCAGCCTACATTAGCCATTTGACACGACAATATTCCGAGAAAATTTACTGTAGGGCGGGTCGATCGAATTGGTGGATAAATTCCAGATATATCTATTGACCTGCCCCCATAAATCGATCGCTAGCTTCCTTACTTCCTATTAGAAACTCACGCCGATCGATCAATAGGCAACTGCTTTTCCGGCAGGTTTGCGGGGGTCATTCACTCCGTTGAATTCTCCAGTATCTGGGTTAGTCAAAATGGACTCAGCCGCGCCCCAAACAAATGGGGTAGGAATGACTTTGTAGTCCATTTTCCACAATTGAGAGATAGTTTCTAGCTTCAGAGCATTGGGTTCCACTCCGACTCGATTTGGCAACCCCTGATAGTGGATTCGCGGGGTGCTGACGGCTGCGCTGAGTGTCATGCCGTAGTCGATCAGATTGGTGATGATTTGCAGAACAGTGGTGGGGATCGTGGAGCCGCCGGGACTGCCTGTGACCAAGAAAACCTTGCTCCGATTTTTGCCCTTATTAAGGACGATCGTCGGACTCATGGAGCTGAGGGGGCGTTTACCGGGGGCGATCACATTGGCGCTTCCCTGAACTAAGCCGTAAATGTTGGCGCTACCTGGCTTCGAGGTGAAATCATCCATTTCATTGTTCAGGAAAAATCCGCTATCCCCTGCAATTACTCTTGCCCCAAAATAGCCATTGATAGTGTAAGTCACAGCAACGGCGTTCCCGTAGCGGTCTTGGACAGAGTAGTGGGTAGTCTGAGTGCCTTCCTGGGGAGGAGTGCTGCGATAAAGTTGCTCCGGGGGTATAGCCCGATCGCGGGGGATTTTTGCCCGGATTTGGGCGGCGTAGGCTGGGGACAGCAAGCGATCGACGGGGTTAGTGACGAAATCGGGATCACCCAAGTAGGTGTTGCGATCGGCGTAGGCGTAAAGCATGGCAGAGAGCATAGGGTGGAGGCTAGCAGCCGTGCGAAATCCCAATTTTTCCAAGGGATACCCGTTCAAAATATTCAGCATTTGGCACAGCGTCGTCCCCCCGCCGGGCGGAGGTGAGGAGATCACCTCGTAGCCCCGATAGTTGCAGTGCACTGGAGGAGCTTGGCTCACGGTGTAATTGGCGAAGTCCTCTAGGGTGAGGATGCCTTCGGAGGCGGCACTGGCTTGAACCACTTTGGCGGCGATCGGCCCTCGATAAAAGGCATCGGCACCCGATTTGGCAATCAGCTTCAGGGTTTGAGCTAGGTCTGTTTGCACGAGCCGATCGCCCACCTGATAAGGAGTCTGACCATTTTTCAGAAAGATGGCGGCAACATTAGGTTCCTGCAAAAATTCTTCAGTTTCATCGTTGAGAATGTTGATATCCCCTGGCTGCAAGATGAAACCCCGTTCAGCCAATTCGATCGCCGGAGCCATGAGCGCCGATCGGGATAAGGTTCCATACAGTGTCCGTGCCTGCTCCAGTCCCAGCACCGTTCCTGGCACAGCCACCGATCGATATCCTCTCGTACTCAGCCGTGGAATGACCTTGCCTTCGGAATCGAGGTACATATCTTGGGTTGCTGCCTGGGGTGCTTTCTCCCGGAAGTTAAGGAACGTCTCTTGCCCATTGGCAAGGTGAATCAGCATGAAGCCACCGCCCCCCAAATTGCCACAACAGGGGTCAGTCACTGCCAGGGCATAGCCGACTGCGATCGCTGCATCAATGGCGTTACCACCCTGTTTCAAAATGTTCAACCCCACCTCCGAGGCTTCGTGCTGGGTGCTAACGACTACGCCATTTTTGCCCACGGCGGTGGTCGAAGTCGCAACTCGATTCTGGCTGAGTGCAATGATCCCCGCTCCCAGGATGAGGACAGTCATGATGATCCCAGCCATCAGTGCCCATAACGAACGCCTGATGCTGGTAGATTTCCTGCTGTTAGGATTGTGCTTTTCTGGTCTCGTCATAGAAATTTTTAGGGAGTAGAAACGATCGCCCGTAGCTCTGCCGATCGGGTTTGGAGATCCTGAATGGTGAACACGGTCTCAAAGTGCAACCCGTGCTGCTGGTAGAGTTCTGCGCCACCCTGCTGACGATCGATTAAGGCGATGATGCGATCGACCTTATACCCCGCCTGTTGCAAGCGCTCCACCGCTTTGAGGGCCGATTGCCCCGTCGTCACCACATCTTCTAGCACGGTGACAGGACTGTTGGCAGGCAAGGTCAGTCCTTCAATGTAAGCCTGGGTGCCGTGCCCTTTGGCTTCCTTACGCACAATGAGGGCGGCGATCGATCGTCCTGTGTAGGCTGCCACAACACTCACTGCCGTCACCATCGGGTCAGCCCCCAAGGTCAGCCCAGCCACAGCGGGAGTATCAGTGGGGATCAACGGCAGGAGGATGCGTCCCACAGCAACAGCGCCCCAAGGATGGAGGGTGACTTGCTTGCCATTGATGTAGTAAGTGCTGCGTTGCCCAGAGGACAATACGAAGTCGCCCTCGCGGTAAGCAACGTCACAAAACAAATCGAGTAAGTGCTGACGTAATGTTGCTAAATCAACCGTAGTTGCAGTCGTTGTTGATATCACCTAGTTTATTTCTCCACCTTGGACTGATTCTCAGGCGTTGCGATCGTCCCCAAACGGACACAAGTCACCTTGGATAATATCAGTTTCAAAAGGGTTTACGAAATCGCTCAAGGAATGGCATCGACTTCGATCGGTTCCTGCACTCGGCTCTTTTGGGAGGGCAGATTCACTACAGGCAGATTCATCAGTTTTGCTTTTATTTCTAATTTGAATCGATGGAGATTTGTAGTTGAATCTCTATTCAAAAAGTCCACTTCTTGAACATCCTGAACGGCGAAATTCAAGAACCTTGAATACGGTTAGGAAATCCTAGTAAATTGATCATCTACAGGTTGACTCAGTTGATTCATCACTTAGATGATCAAAACCTGGAATGTGAGCTAAGATTTAGCAGCAAAATCAAATGAAAATTGAGGAGTGTTCCAATGGTCGTAAGGATTAACCGTTTAATTGGGGGATTGTTGATCGGGGGGTTAGTATGCGCCACCTCTGTCTTTTCAGCATCAAAGACGATCGCCCAACCCGCTGCTACAACTAACAGACAATCTGATTTTGAAACCCTTCCCCAAGCCTTTGATCGGGTTTTCTTTGATCAATCTGGTGATATCTTTGTGAATCGATCGACCACTCGGTACCTCGATTTCTTCTTTGGCTTTGGCAGCAATACCCAAACTAGCTACATTGAAAATGAAATCAGAGAAGATGCTCGTCGGCTCAATCTCCTCTATGTGGATGCGATGAACCAGCAAGTCTCCACCACTCCGTTGATTCGCACTCAAGATTTGCCTAGCCCCTACAACAGTTCACTCCTATTCGCGCCTCCCCAAGGAATTTTGAGCGGTCGCGCTGTGGGCAGTGAGTTGGTCTACGAACCCCTTCCCGGCGGACAGCGCTAATCAACGTCTGGCAATCAATTAGTCATTTAGCCAAAGCGGTCACGGCTCAAAAGATTTGAGTTTGACCGCTTTGACTTTATTGGGTGATTAGGCTTAGTTGTAGTGACAATCCCAATGATGCGATCGAAAATCCAGGGTGCAGGAGTTGAACCCGCCTAACGCGAATTATGAGTTCGCTGCCTAAACCGATCGGCCAACCCTGGCGATTAAAGCTTTAGCTTAAATAAATTTAACGTAACGACGAATAGTTTACAGAATAAATGTCCCTGTCAAACTCAATCATAGTCTGTAGCTAATGTATGTAGCTAATAGAGAAAAGGCAGCCTCGATACGATTACTTGTCAACGACTTTCCAACGAATGTGTTTCATTAATCCCAGGATCGTTGAGGTTTTGGAGACTAATTCCAGGTTAGTAGATGGCTTGGCTAGACTAAGATGGCTTAAAACGTAGAGTTCAGATCAAAAAACGCGTCCTGAAGCAATGAAAATCAATTCCAGTGTGGCCTTGACCTTAATTCTCCTGACTCTGATGTTTGGGGCAGGGTTTGTGTGCGCTGCCTATGGGTTTACTCTGGGCAAGGAAGCACTTAAAGGCATTACCCAGCCCGATGTGCGACCGACCAATAACTTAGCCAGTCGCCAGGGTAGCGTATTACGGCGTGAGGAAGTTGTGATTTTGCGAGAAGAGGATATCCTGAGGCGTGTCAAAGCTCAGATTGGCAGCTCGACAGATACGACAGATGGAGATGAGAAGCCCAGTCCTAGCAAACTTACACCTGATGAAGATACCAAAACTCCTGCGAGTCCCAAGAGCAGTGCAGTGCAAGCGGGGTTGCCCATCATCACCCAGGATCGGGGGGTGACGTTGGAAGTGCGATCGGTGAGCCAGCAGGGTGGCTCGTTGATGCTAACGGTCAACCTCCGCAATGATGGCGATCGTCCAGTGCGGTTTCTCTACAGCTTTTTAAACGTGACTGACGATCGAGGACGGACGTTAAGTGCGACTACAGAAGGGTTGCCTGGAGACTTACCTCCCCGTAGCCAGCCCTACGCGGGTACGGTGAGTATTCCTGCGGCGCTGTTAGATGATGCCAGTAAGCTTTCTTTAACATTGACAGATTTCCCAGATCAGCAATTACAGTTAAAGATGTCTGGTATTCCTGTTGTCAAATAGATGCGTTGGAGCAATGCACTTGCATTAGAGGATGGTTTAAAAGTCAAGATTATCGCCCGAACTTCCCCCTCATCCCCAATTCTGGGGGTTCTAAAGTCAAAATTCCCCAATGAATTCTAGTAGTCTGTCAATGATTGATTGACGGATAGCTGAACGCTAGGAGGTTGATTGAGGTTGAATTTTGAGGGTCTCGACCCGTCAAAGCATGCTGTCAAGCACACTAGGGAATTTCGGGTAGCTGGTCTCCCAGGTAGAAAACAGAGGCGCTCTAGCTTTCATTCGTTGATAAATGACTTTCTTTATGCCGGTTGCTCTGGCGACACTTGCGTCTTTTCAGTTAACTGGAACCGAAGCTTTTTTACGATCGCTGGCTGGACTAGTTTTAATTGCCGTCAACGCTTTTTTCGTCACGGCTGAGTTTTCCATCGTCTCGGTGCGCCGATCGCGGATCAATCAGTTGGCAAGTGCTGGGGATGTGCAAGCCAAGACCGTGCAAGATCTGCACCAGAGTATTTCCCGCCTCCTATCAGCCACTCAAATTGGCATTACCCTCTCTAGCCTGGCTCTGGGTTGGATTAGCCAAAGTACGGTGTCGTTGTTGGTTGTGCATGGGCTAGCTCAGTTGCCGTTGGGGGAGTCTATGAGAGAGACGATCGCCCGTTTTGTCGCCATTCCCCTGACCTTTTTCTTTATTGCCTACCTGCAAATTGTGCTAGGAGAACTGTGCCCTAAATCCATCGCGCTCCTGTATCCAGAACAGTTATCCCGCTTTTTGGGCCCGCCTAGTTTGACGATCGCCCGCCTGCTGAATCCGGCTATCTGGGTGCTGAACCAATCTACAAATCTGCTGCTGAAGTTGGGCGGCATTCGAGACACAGGACAGGGATGGTATGAGCAAGTCTCCCCTGAAGAATTGCAAATGATGATTAGTACCTCCAGCGTCTCTACGGGCTTAGAAGCTGAGGCACGGGAGTTGTTGAATAATGTGTTTGAGTTTAGCGAGGTGGCCGTGTGGGCGGTGATGGTGCCTCGCACGGAAATTAATGCGATCGACAGTGATGCCACATTTCAAATGTTGCTCCATCAGGTGGCTCATGCCGGATATTCGCGCTACCCCGTCATTGGGGATTCGATCGACGATATCGAGGGCATGATTTATTTCAAAGAAATTGCTGAACCCCTCGCTTTGGGCACCATTTCCATGGACACTCCCCTAAAACCCTGGATTCGTCCGGCTCAATTTGTGCCAGAGCAGATGACCTTGGGGGAACTCTTGCCCCTGATGCAGCGCACCCGACAGCCGATGGTGATTGTGGTGGACGAATTTGGCGGTACCGCTGGTTTAGTGACTCTGGAAGATTTGATCGCTGAGATTATTGGTGACCATAATGAGCCGGAAACGGCTGAAGAGGTGGATTTGCAGATGCTAGAGGATGGCACCTATTTAGTCCAGGCTCAACTGGATATTGAATCGGTCAACGAGGCCCTCAACTTGAAATTCCCCTTAACTGAGGAATATCAAACCTTGGGTGGCTTTTTGCTTTACCTGTTTCAAAAAGTCCCCGCAGCCGGGGAAACGCTGCACTACGAGAACCTGGAGTTGACGGTTGTGTCCACCGATGGCCCCCGCTTGCACCAGATTCAAATTCAGCGCCTAGAACCTCCTGCCCCCGATCCGGCTTCAACACAATCGGCGATCGGCGAGGAATGAAGACGATTACACGTACTTCTTTTACAGATTCTAGGGCGTGTCATCAATTTGCTGGTATTCCTTACAGAGCCTAGATTTTAGCCTTAAGCCCATTTTTGATAGGTAGCCATGAAAGCCTTGCTCTGACTACATTCCAGATTTGAATGATGACACGCCCTAGATAAGGTGAGGTAAAACCAAAAAATAATTCTTTTGAAACCTAGCCAAGAATATTGATGGTTTTGTACGGCGTTGTTGCATGATTAAATCTTTATATAGTAAGGGTTCGAGGCTATAGCACAGGTCAGCCGCCGCAGACCCCATCTTGAACTCAACAAAATGTGTTATTCCGATCGGCTCTATCCTGCTGTTGGGTTACTGAAAAGGATTTAGATATCCAGGAAGATTCTGCGTAAACCTGATAGAAACATTGGTAAAGGTATTTCATCACGTTGAATCGCTGCCTTGAAACTAGAACGCGCTTTCAGGCGGCTGAAATACTGCCTGAGTGCCGGACATGTATCGTCTGCCCATAGATAACCAAATTTCAATTCATCTAACCGATTGAGAACGGCTGTCCACATTGCATCAGCCAAAGAATACGTTGCACCACACAGCCAGTCAGGCTGGCTCAATTGTGCTTCTAACTTGATCCAACATCGGTTTGATTTTCCCATTGATGCTGGCAATCTCCTTGGCATCTTGAATGGTGGAATTCCATTGTCTGACATCATTTAACTTCGCTTCGTATTGCTCTTTGAGTTCTGGATTTGCCTGCATAAGTTGAGGCAGAAGCCGTTGTTTA
>Ga0209181_10000161_pt1 | contig 121619 bp, 102 predicted proteins | sample MAT05_FD_187208 | JGI IMG/M metagenome (GOLD analysis project Ga0209181, IMG submission 187208) | Freshwater microbial communities from Lake Fryxell liftoff mats and glacier meltwater in Antarctica - MAT-05 (SPAdes) (version 2) | ecosystem: Environmental > Aquatic > Freshwater > Ice > Liftoff...
CCAGCCCCAGCCCCGCACTTGGCTTCACCAGCCCCGCACTTGGCTTCAAGCAGCCCCGCTCTTGGCTTCAAGCAGCCCCGCACTTGGCTTCAAGCAGCCCCGCTCGTGGCTTCACCAGCCCCACACTTGGCTTCAAGCAGCCCCGCTCGTGGCTTCCCGAACTAGGCTCCCTGCGCCAGTAAGCTTGCGTTTCCGCCCACCGCTGCGGTGTTAATTGTGAGGGTGCGCTCGGTGGTGAAGCGGTGCAAATAGTGCGGGCCGCCAGCTTTGGGTCCGGTGCCGGAAAGGCCTTCACCGCCAAAGGGTTGCACGCCAACCACCGCGCCGATCATGTTGCGGTTGACGTAGCAATTGCCGGCGCGAATGCGTGAACTAATTCGATCAATCGTGGAATCGATGCGGCTGTGAATACCCAAAGTCAGGCCATAGCCGCTGGCATTCACTGCATCAATCACTTTGTCTAGCTCGCTGGCCTTGTAGCGGATCACATGTAGCACCGGCCCGAAGACCTCACGCGGCAAACGTGCCAGCGAGTCGATCTCATAGGCCTGCGGCGCGAAGAAGCATCCATGTGCATGCGTGTCATCAAGGCTAAGCATCTTGATGAGCCGCCCTTCTTTGCGCATACGCTCAGCGTGATCGCTCAGGATTTTGCGCGCATCGGCGTCAATGACGGGTCCAATATCCGTGGACAGCATGCCGGGATCACCCAGCACCAATTCGTCCATTGCACCGGCAAGTAGAGTCAATGTGCGTTCGGCCACGTCTTCCTGAACAAACAAGATGCGCGTGGCCGAGCAACGCTGACCCGCGGAGCCGAAAGCACCGCTGATCGCGTCTTTGACCAATTGCTCTGGCAAGGCAGAGGAATCCGCAATCAGCGCATTCTGACCGCCAGTTTCCGCGATCAAAATAGCAATCGCGGCATCGCGCGCGGCCAAGGCCCGATTGATTAACCGGGCGGTCTCAGTCGATCCGGTAAAACAAACGCCGGCCACGCGCGCATCGGACGTCAGCCGCGCACCGACCACGGAACCGGCACCCGGCAGCAATTGCAGCACATTCGTCGGGATGCCTGCCTGATGCAAAAGCTGGGTCGCGCGCCAAGCGATCAAATTGCTTTGTTCAGCCGGCTTGGCGATTACCGAGTTCCCCGAGACCAAAGCAGCCGCGACCTGACCGATGAAGATCGCCAGCGGGAAATTCCACGGGCTTATGCAGACGAAAATCCCGCGTCCATGGAGGCTCAACTGATTGGACTCGCCGGTGGGGCCCGGCAGCATCTTCGGCACAAAATCGCGACGCGCCTGTTGCGCGTAGTAGCGGCAAAAATCCACCGCCTCGCGCACTTCGGCAACACCGTCCGAAATCGTCTTGCCAGCCTCACGCGTGCACAAGGCGATCAACTCTGCGCGATTTGCCTCCAGTAAATCCGCCGCGCGTTCCAGCATCTGTGCGCGCAATTCCACACTGGTCGCATCCCATCCGGGCTGCGCTGCGTGCGCGATCCCAAGCGCTTTGTCGACCAGCGCCGCGTCGGCCGGCACAGTGCTGCCAATCACCTTGCGCCGATCAGATGGGTCGCACACCCATTCCGGCGCCGAAGCGCTGGACGCGCCGGGCACCAAGGGCACCGCGTGCATGCCGCCAAAGGACACAGCGCCCGCCTGGGCCGCCAGTTCTCGCAGTTCCAGCTCGTTGCCGATATTCATACCACGCGAATTTTTACGATCGACACCATAAAGATTGAGCGGTAGCGGGATGCGCGGGTGCGCCTTGGGCTCACTCGCGGCGACCACCTCAGCCGGATGCGGTATCAACTCGTCGATGGGCAGATTTTCATCGACAATTCGGTTGACGAAGGAGGTGTTGGCGCCGTTTTCGAGCAAACGTCGCACCAGATAGGGTAAAAGATCTTCGTGCGTACCAACCGGTGCATATACGCGACACGCCACGTTCAAACGCTCAGCCGGAATGACCTCAGCGTACAAATCCGCGCCCATGCCGTGCAATCGCTGAAACTCGAATGGCCGCCCTTGCGCCAGATGGAAGATGGAAGCGATGGTTTGCGCGTTGTGCGTGGCGAATTGTGGATAGATCAATTCGCCCTGCGCCAGCAAGCGCTTGGCACAGGCGAGATAAGACAGATCGGTATTGGCTTTTCGTGTGAACACGGGATAGCCGGCGTGCCCATCAACTTGCGCGCGCTTGATCTCGCTATCCCAGTAGGCACCTTTGACCAGTCGCACATTCAAGCGGCGCCCGCTGCTGCGTGCCAATTCACCCAACCAGTCGATCACACCGAGGGCGCGCTTCTGGTAAGCCTGCACGGCTAACCCAAATCCCTGCCAGCCGTCCAGACGAGGACTCAAATGCACGCGGGCGATGACCTCTAAAGACAGATCGAGCCGGTCCGCCTCTTCCGCGTCAATAGTCATCGGTATGCCTTGCGCGCGCGCAAGCTCGGCCAGCTTGAGCACGCGTGGCGTCAACTCTGCGAGCACACGATCACGTTTGGCGCGCTCATAGCGCGGATGCAATGCAGACAGCTTCACCGAGATGCTCGGCGCTGCAATCAGATCCGGATATGGACCTGCTCGCCCAATCCCCAAAATCGCCTGCGCATAGCTCTCTTCATAGCGCAGCGCATCTGCGGTGGTTAGCGCCGACTCGCCAAGCATGTCGTAGGAATGCCGATAGCCGCGCTGATCCTTATTGCGCGAACGCGCCAATGCCTCCTCGATGGTACGGCCCATGACAAACTGATGACCCATGATGCGCATCGCCTGGCGCACGGCCAAACGCACCACCGGCTCGCCCGAGCGCGCGATCAGACGTTTGAACGCGCCAAAAAAATTACGTTTGGTGTCCTCAGCGATGCGTACCAGTTTTCCGGTCAGCATCAAGCCCCAGGTACCGGCATTAACGAGCAGACTGTCACTGCGGCCAGCATGCGAATGCCAGTTGGCGTCGCCAAGTTTGTCAGAGATCAACTTATCGGCGGTCTCGCTATCGGGAATGCGCAACAGCGCCTCGGCCACGCACATGAGCATGACGCCTTCCTCGCTGGAAAGATCGTACTCGCGCATAAACGACTCGACCGCGCTCTGATCCGCCTTGCGCGAGCGCACGCGGCGCACCAGATCGGCCGCGGTGTGGTGGATTCGCGCCTTGGTGTCGGCGTCCAGCTCAGCCACTCGCAGCAACTCGGTGACCACCTCGGCCTCGTCACGCGCGTAGTTTGTCGCCAGTCGCAGCAGCGCTTCATCCGCATCCGAGCTCACATCTTTTAGCAATTGGGTATCAGCAGTCATCGCAGGAAACAGCCTCGAGCTCGAACGGACGGCGGCAAGTCTACGTGGAGCGACCCACCCTTGCGGAAGCATCCCGGCACATGAGCGATAGGGACTCGTGGCTCGATCCGAATCATGCGCTAATGCGCCTGCGCCCTACTCCCTGTTGCCATCTCAAGCTAGACTTCGCAGGTTAGCGGAGCCGTATGCCATGACGCTGTCGATCCTCAGATGAGTGATCACAGGTCAAAGCCGTGCGGCTTGGCGCCAGCAGCTTCAGCCAGGGCGCGGCGAGCAGAAAATATCGACGACTTGGGCAGTTTTCACGATTGCCGCGGGTCGTACGGCTTTGAATCCGGCAATGACAGGTGCGCAAGGGCGCTCTGGCCGGCCAGAATTGAGAACTTTGTAAAAGGACAATGGGCATGACGTGTCGATGGAAGCACTGGGCGTTTAGTGGTCTGGCAGCGCTGGTGACCACCAGCGTCTACGCCAACCCGGAGCCATGGCAGTTGAACATGACCCGCGGCGTCACCGCGACCAGCCAGGATGCATACCATCTGCATATGCTGATTCTGTGGATCTGCGTGGCGATTGGCGTCGTTGTTTTTGGCGCAATGTTTTACTCGATGTACAAATTCCGCAAATCCAAAGGTGCGGTGGCCGAGAAATGGAGCCACAACACCACCGCGGAGCTTGTCTGGACGGTGATTCCCGTGCTGATTCTGCTCGCGATGGCCTTCCCGGCCACTCGCACACTTGTGAAGATGGCCGATACGGGTAACGCCGAGATCACGGTCAAGATCACGGGCTACCAGTGGAAATGGCGTTATGAATTTCTGGGCGAGGGCGTGAACTTCGTCAGCTCGCTGAGTCACCAACACAATGAAGCTCGTCAGTTGAAATCCGGCATTGATCCGAACTCTGTCGACAACTATTTGCTCGACGTGGATCGCCGTCTTGTGCTGCCAACCGATACCAAGATTCGCTTCGTGATCACCGCAGACGACGTCATTCACGCGTGGTGGGTCCCGGCACTGGGCTGGAAGCAGGATGCCATCCCTGGTTTCATCAATGAGGCGTGGACCAATATTGAAGAGGCTGGCATCTATCGCGGTCAGTGCGCGGAACTGTGCGGCAAGGATCACGGCTTCATGCCGATTGTGGTCGAAGCCGTGCCGCGTGCGCAGTTCAACACTTGGCTGGCCGAGCAAAAGGCAGCGCAAGCGCCAGCGCCGATAGCGGCTCCGGTCGTTGTGCCGGCCGCTGCTGCCGCGCCGGTCTCCGCTACGCCAGCAGTTGAGGGTGTGGAAACGGCAGTGCCAGTGAGCGAAGAACCGGCCACTGCTGTAACTGAACCGACCAACGCCTGATATTCCCAAACGAATCAAAAGCTTAAGCGGAGAGATGGCCATGGCCGAACACCACCACGCTGGCGCGCACGCCGCAGACGCGCACCACGACGATCACAATCATGCACCCAGCGGATTTTTTGAACGCTGGTTCATGGGCACCAATCACAAAGACATCGGCACGCTGTATCTGGTTTTCTCGCTGGTCATGTTTTTGATCGGCGGCAGCATGGCGCTGATTATCCGCGCCGAGCTGTTCCAGCCCGGATTGCAGTTGGTCGAGCCGCAGTTCTTTAACTCGATGACCACAATGCATGCGCTGGTCATGATCTTTGGCGCGGTCATGCCGGCCTTCGTCGGCCTGGCGAACTGGATGGTGCCGATGATGATCGGCGCGCCCGATATGGCGCTGCCGCGCATGAATAATTGGTCGTTCTGGATTCTGCCGTTCGCGTTTACCATGTTGCTGATGACGCTGTTCATGGATGGCGGCGGTCCGGCGGGTGGCTGGACGCTGTATCCGCCATTGTCATTGCAAGGCGGCAGCAATGTGGCCTTCGTGATCTTCGCGATTCACATGATGGGTATCAGCTCAATCATGGGCGCGATCAACATCATCGCCACTATCCTCAATATGCGTGCGCCAGGTGTTGATTTGTTGAAGATGCCGGTGTTCGTCTGGACTTGGCTGATTACCGCCTTCCTGCTGATCGCGGTTATGCCAGTGCTGGCGGGCGCGGTCACCATGCTGCTGACCGATAAGTTCTTCGAAACCAGCTTCTTCAATGCCGCCGGTGGCGGTGATCCGGTGATGTTCCAGCACATCTTCTGGTTCTTCGGGCACCCCGAGGTCTACATTATGATTTTGCCGGCCTTTGGTATCGCGTCCGAAATCATTCCGACCTTCGCGCGTAAGCCGCTGTTCGGCTATCAGGCGATGGTCTACGCGACCGCCTCAATTGCCTTCTTGTCCTTCATCGTCTGGGCGCATCACATGTTTACGGTAGGCATGCCACTCGGCGGACTGCTGTTTTTCATGTATGCGACCATGCTGATCGCGGTGCCCACGGGTGTGAAGGTGTTTAACTGGGCGGCGACGATGTGGAAGAGCTCGATGACTTTCGAGACGCCCATGTTGTTCGCGATTGCCTTCGTGGTGCTTTTCACCATCGGCGGCTTCTCGGGCCTGATGCTGGCGATGGTGCCTGCTGACTTCCAGTATCACGACACCTACTTCGTAGTCGCTCACTTCCACTACGTATTGGTGACGGGATCGATCTTCTCAATCATGGCGGCCGTCTACTACTGGTTACCGAAGTGGACCGGACACATGTACAGCGAGACATTGGGCAAGTGGCATTTCTGGTGTTCAACCATCTCGGTTAACGTGCTGTTCTTCCCGCAGCACTTTTTGGGATTGGCTGGGATGCCGCGGCGTATCCCGGACTACAACGTCGCCTTCGCCGACTTCAACATGATCTCCTCCATTGGTGGCTTTGCTTTCGGCTTGTCGCAACTGCTGTTCGTCTGGCTGCTGATTCAGACCTGCGTGCTCAAGAAAGGCCCGCGCGCCACGCCCAATGTGTGGGAAGGTGCGCATGGTCTGGAATGGACCTTGCCCTCACCGCCGCCCTTCCACACCTTCACCGTGCCGCCGCAGGTCGAAGACCGCATGTTGGCGCACGGCGACATCACGCATTGAATCGCCAGATGAAGCCTTTGAATGATGTGAAAGCAAATCTTGCGGCGGCCAATCGGTCCGGGGTACGCCGCACGGTTACGGTGCTCGTGGTGATCGCGGTGCTGCTGTATTCCGCGATCTTTGTGCGAGCACTGTTGCTGTCATGAACGAGCCCACGACATCGAATCGTCATCGCCGCCTCGTGCGGCGTATGCTGTTGGCGTGTGTTGGCTCATTCGTGTTCTGTTTTGCACTGATCCCAATCTACTCGATCTACTGCGAAATCACGGGCATTAACGGCAAAACTGGCGATGCCGCCAGTGCTTCCGCTCGCAGCGTACAGATCGACACCAGCCGCATCATTACGATCCAATTCGACGGCAACGTGAGAGCCGGGCTGCCGTGGAATTTCACGCCGCGTGTCACCTCAATGCAGGTGCATCCGGGTGAATTGGCAGAGGCTTTTTTCGATGCAACCAATCTCAGCGACGCGATGATCGTGGGGCAAGCGGTACCCAGCGTTGCGCCGAATCGCGCATCGATTTACTTCAATAAGACCGAGTGCTTCTGCTTCACTGAACAACCGCTGGCGGCTGGCGAGACGCGCGAGATGCCGCTGCGTTTCATCGTCGACCCGGAACTGCCGGCCAATGTGAACGTATTGACGCTGTCGTACAGTTTCTATCGCAACGATGTCGCCACTGCGCGTCTGGCGCAGCATGTCGCCCTGATCGATAATCCCCAACTCTAAAATCGGGTCCGCGCTTCACGGCGCGATTCCAAGGCGTCCGCGCCTCCACTATCAAAAAGGAAGCGTTCATGGCTCAAAGCGCTGGCGCCTATTACGTCCCCCACGGCAGCAAATGGCCGATCATCGGCTCGGTGGCCCTGTTCTTGTTCATGGCTGGGGCCGCGTCTTTGCTCAATGACAATAAGGCATTGGGTCAGCCGCTTTTCATCGCCGGCTTCGCGCTATTGCTGGTCATGCTGTTCGGCTGGTTTGGCAATGTGATCAAGGAAAGCCAAGCTGGCGAATACAACGATCAGGTCGACACCTCCTTCCGCATGGGCATGGTGTGGTTCATTTTCTCAGAGATCATGTTCTTCGCCGCGTTCTTCGGCGCCTTGTTCTATGCGCGCGTGCTATCCGTGCCATGGTTGGGTGGTGAAGGCGATGGATTCTCGACCAATCAGTTGTTGCATCCGGGATTTCAAGCCGCCTGGCCGACCAACGGCCCAGCCGCGTTAGGTGGTGCCTTCCAGACCATTTCGGCCTGGGGTATCCCGCTTTTGAATACCTTGTTGCTGCTCACCTCGGGCTTGACCATTACCTTGGCGCACTGGGCACTCAAGCTCGGTCAACGCCGCGCGTTGATCTTCTGGATGGCCGCGACCATCGTACTCGGCTTAATCTTCCTGTATTGGCAGGCCTATGAGTATTACCACGCGTACACCGCGCTTGGCCTGACCCTCGGCGCTGGCATCTATGGCAGCACCTTCTTCATGTTGACCGGTTTTCACGGCTTACACGTAACGCTCGGCGCGATCATGCTTATCGTGATCCTCTTCCGCTGCATCTCCGGGCATTTTACTAAGCAGCATCACTTCGCGTTCGAAGCGGTTGCTTGGTACTGGCATTTCGTGGACGTCGTCTGGTTGGGTCTGTTCGTATTCGTCTACGTGCTCTGAACTTAAGGGCACCTGCACGAAAAAGCGCCGCCACCTGGCGGCGTTTTTCGTTCACGATGGCAATCTTCAGTTGTCAACTGACGATCGGAGAGTCTAATGGCACTCACAACATGGTTGAGCCACGGCCAAACTTCAACGTGCGCCAGCGCCGAATCCACCTGGATTGATCAAGCCTGAGTAGATACCCGCTGCGATCAGCAGGATAAGCAAGATCGACAAGCCAATACGCCAGGAAAGCGCCTTGACCACACGCTCCGACTTGCCCTTGTCCGTCAGCATGTAGTAGCCGCCCGCGGCGAGGTTGTAGACAATGAAGCCCAGGAACAGGATGACGCCGAGCTTGACCATGAAAAGAAATCCAAAGCAAGAAAGTTGTCAGCGAAAACTGCGGCTGTATCGGTTGTATTGCAAGTGCGTTTGATCGCTTACGGCCTGTTGGCCGTACTTGTGGCAGCCGGCTTGGCCATGCTCGGCATATGGCAACTGGATCGGGAACAGTCGAAACTGTTGCTACTTGCGGGCATCGATCGTGCCCTGGAATCCGCGCCATCCGCGTTGACGATCGCCGAAGCCGACCCGAGTGGTGCGCGCTTTCATTCCGTGATCGTGTCGGGTCGCTTTGATTCCGCGCGCCAAATTCTGCTCGACAACCAATTGCGCGAGGGTCGTCCTGGCGTGCGCGCCTATGTGCCTTTGCTGATCGAGGATGGCCGCGCAATGCTGGTTGATCGCGGCTGGCTCGCGTGGCCTGATCGCGCGCAAGCCCCGCCGCAGGCGCAGCTTACTGCGGAGCCGGTGCAGCTCGAAGGCATCTTGCTGGACCCACCAGGCGCCGGTTTCAAACTGGCCGACACGACTGCAACCGGCTGGCCTTTTTTGACCACGCGCATCGACCGCGTCGAGATCGAGGATAGGCTCGGTATGCCACTGCTAGAATGGGTGCTTGAAGATCGCCGCGCGGACCGCGCTAGCAGCATTCGCGCGGGCATGTTGCCACCTGAGCGCCACCGTGGATACGCCGTGCAGTGGTTTGGGCTGTCGATAGCCGTCATCACCATTTATCTGACCCTTGCTTGGCGCGATCGACGTCGCCGGCTCCCTTCGTTAAGCATCCCATGAATCGTAATCGCACCCAATTGTTGTTGATCATCCTGGCTTTCGCATTGCCGGCGGCAATCGCGGTACTGCTGCAAACGCGCTGGTTCCATTGGAACCCTGAAAGCACACGCAACCGTGGCGACCTGATCAAGCCGGTCGTGGGCATTGCTACTGACGACGCCAGCCGGGCGCTATTTGCGAATGGTGAGCGTTGGACAGTGATGGTGCGTTTCCCGGCCGAATGCCCGGCCGAGTGCGCACGGCGAATGATTTTGCTATCGCATATTCGCGAAGCGCAGGGCAAAGAGATGGATCGGGTGCAGATGGTGGCTTGGGCGCCATCGGGTACTAAGTTGGATAAGCTCTGGATAGATTTCAATGCGCCACCGCCGCGCTTGGGAACGGCGGCCAGCCATATCGAGATGGCCGAGTCTGAAACCGTGATCGTCGATCCGTTCGGCAATGCGATGCTGCGCTTTGGTGCGCACGCAGAGCCCACCGATGTGCGCAAAGATCTGGCGCACCTGCTGCGCTGGACCAAGGCTGGACAATGATCGAGCACGCCGCTTTTCGTCGCCTAGCGTGGATCTCAGTCGGTCTATGCCTGATCGTCATCGTGGTCGGTGCCTATGTGCGCTTGTCGGATGCGGGACTTGGTTGTCCCGATTGGCCAGGTTGCTATGGGCACATCACCTGGCCGCATAAGGAGGGGGATGTCGCCGTGGCAAATGCGGCTTTTCCCGAGCGCGCGGTAGAGATCCACAAGGCCGGCAAAGAAATGTTGCACCGTTTTCTTGCAGGTGGGCTCGGCGTGGTGATTCTGGTACTTGCATGGATGGGAACTGCCGGCTCCAAAATCGGGCGGCGAGCCGTCGCCCTGTCAGTCTTGATGACTCTCGCGGCTATCGCGCTGGATCGTTTTGACTGGCATTTGGTAGCCATGTGTGCCGCGGCGCTGGCGATAGCGGCGCCCATATTTGCCGCGCTATCCATGAATGCCTCGCGCGCACGCCGCGTGGCGCTGGCGACCTTGGGATTAGTCATCTTCCAGGCGATGCTTGGGATGTGGACGGTCACATTGCAATTGAAGCCCATCGTAGTCACTGCGCACTTGTTGGGTGGCTTGTCGACCGGAGGGCTGCTGCTGTGGGCTGCGCTGCACGCACGTCCGATTCGCGCATTGAGGGTTTCGCGGCTGTGGGTCGTGTCCGCCATTGTTCTTTTGAGCATGCAGATATTTCTTGGCGGTTGGACCAGTACCAACTATGCCGCGTTGTCGTGCCCGGATTTCCCCACCTGTGTCGGCCAATGGCTTCCTGACGGCGGCTTTGGGGAAGGCTTCATCCTGTTCCGAGAAATTGGCGTTAACTACGAAGGTGGCATCCTTGATGCGGCGGCGCGTGCGGCCATTCATTGGACCCATCGCGCGGGTGCTGTTGTCGTGTTGTTAATCCTTGGTGGACTGGGTATTCGCCTACTCGCTGCCGACGCCGACCGGCGCTTGGGCATCGCACTTTTGTTGTTGCTGGGTACGCAAATCGGGCTCGGTATCGCGAATGTCTATCTGCGTTTGCCGTTGTCGGTCGCGACGCTGCACAATGCATTCGCGGCACTGCTGCTCGGCTGCAGCCTGATAGTGCTCGCGCGGGCCTTGGCTGACCGGCGCAATACATGGAATGCCGGCGCCAACATGGCATGAGCGCAGTGACGCAAACCCTTGCCGATTTCTGGGCTCTAACCAAGCCACGCGTGGTCGCATTGATCGTGTTCACGGCCGTGGTCGGCATGTTCTTGGCCACGCCGGGCTTGCCAAGTTGGAACGCGCTCATCTTCGGCAACTTGGGTATTTATCTGGCCGCTGCTGGCGCCGCCGCGCTCAACCAGATTCTAGATGCGCGCGTGGATGCGCAGATGTCGCGCACGATGTATCGCCCGCTACCGCGTGGACGGCTCACCGAAGCGCAAGCCATCGCCTTTGCTTTGGCGCTAGGCGCGCTATCGATGCTCATTCTGGGCGTGATGGTGAATGTACTGACCGCCGTACTGACCTTTGCATCTTTGATCGGTTATGCGGTTATCTACACGCTCTACCTTAAGCGTGCGACACCACAGAACATCGTGATCGGAGGCGCTGCGGGCGCCGCGCCGCCGGTGCTTGGCTGGACCGCAGTGACCGGGCATCTGGATCCGAACGCGCTGCTGTTGTTTTTGATCATTTTTGTGTGGACTCCGCCCCACTTTTGGGCGTTGGCAATTTATCGCCGAGCGGAGTACGCAAAAGTCGCCATTCCGATGTTACCGGTCACACACGGCGTTGAATTTACGCGCTGGCATATCCTGCTGTACACGATCTTGCTCGTCGTGGTCACCGTATTGCCCTATCTCACGGGCATGGCAGGCTTCTTTTACCTGGGCGGCGCACTGATGTTGGGTGCTGGTTTTTTGTACTACTCGATACGCCTGATGAACCCGCCAGATGAGTTATTCGCTTACCGCACTTTCAATTTTTCGATCCTTTATCTGGCGGCGCTATTTGCCTTTCTGCTGATTGATCACTATCTGCCGCAGCCGCATGCGCTACCACAGCCGATGCTGTTTCAGCCGGCGTGACCGGCGGCTCCACACGCCGCCACGGCCGCCAACTAAAACGTGCAGGCACCGGGTCGTGCCCGCCATCACAGCCGGGATGACAACGCCCTATTCTGCACACGGCCATGTAGCTCCCACGGGCGGCGCCAAAGTTTGTGATGGCTTCTTGGCTGTAGTCCGAGCAACTAGGATAAAAGCGACAGCGCGGACCCAACAACGGGCTCACGAAGCGTTTGTAGCCCTTCAGCACGGCCAACAACAACTTACGCACCTTTATCGCTCCGGCAAATCCGCACATCACATGTCAGCGCCCATGTGCAGGCACATAGTGTCTCGCAGCCTGGCGTTTTCTGCCACGAATCGGTCGTCTGGTCGGCTTTCAATGCGCCACTCCGACTCGCATCATGGCGCTTCGACGGTCGATCAAGGCTGACAAGTGATGCGTTCAACTGAATCATTCGTGGGTGCGCTGCCATGGTATTTCGACGTGATCTCGCCCTTCGCCTACCTGCAACTGGAATGGCTGCGGCGCGAGCACCCTGAGGTGTTGTTGGATCCTAAACCCGTGCTGCTTGGGCCCATCCTCAATCACATTGGCCAACTCGGTCCCGCAGAGATTCCGGCCAAGCGCGAATTTACTTACCGCTATGTCGTCTGGCGAGCGCAGGAACTCGGCATCCCGCTGCGATTTCCTCCACGACATCCGTTCAATTCGCTCGCCGCGATGCGTTTAATTGTGGCAGCGGGCGGTTCAATTGAAGCGGTGCAATCGGTATTTCGCCACGCATGGATGCATGGCCGCGCGCTGGACGAGCCGGATGAGTTACTGGCGCTCGGGCAGGTACTCGGCGTTGAAGATGTGGAATCACGCATCGCGGATGCGGGCGTCAAACAATCGCTCAAGGCGTCCACCGAGGCGGCCATTGCGTCTGGAATCTATGGCGTGCCGACGCTGCGCGTGCACGGCGATTATTACTTCGGGCAGGATGCGACCAGTTTCGCGCTCAGCGTGCTGACGGACCCAACGCGCTTGCAAGCGCCGGAGTTTGCCGGCTTAGGGGCGATCCCGATCGGCGTCACACGAAAGTAGCGCGCATTGCGCTATCCCCTCACTGGATTTTCGCAGTCGAACAGGCAACGCCGTGACCTACTTTGCAATCAAGACGCTGCATCTTCTATTCGTAATGTCCTGGATCGCGGCAGTCTTTTACCTGCCGCGAATTCTGTTGAATTTGGTGCAAGCGGGGGACCATGCTGCAGTGCGAGAACGTCTCGTACTGATGGGCCGTCGGCTATACGGATTCGGTCACGTGATGTTTGGGCTGACCACGATTTTCGGTGTCGTGCTATGGGTACAATTTCGCATTACCGGACCGTGGCTGCATGCGAAACTCAGCCTAGTCATCCTGCTCTTCGTCTATTACGTTTGGATCGGCGCACTTCTGAAGCGTGCGGCCAAGGGCGGAGGGCTGCCGAGCGAGCGCGCGCTTCGCTGGATCAATGAGGCGCCGTTGCTGCTGATCATCCCGGTCATCTATCTGGTGATCGCCAAGCCAACGATGTGGTGAGCGGGCAAGCCAATGAAACCCAAATCCACGCGTGCGAAGTCCAGCGATGCTGCAAGCATCGACGCGCTTTACGGCCTTGACCCCGTTTACGAACCTGGCACCGATCCAGGGCAGCGTCCGCTGGACACTGAGATCGCGATTCAATGCCCGTATTGCTGGGAATCCTATGACTCAAACGCCGATTTGACCTTAGGCGCGCAAGCCTATGTCGAGGATTGCCAAATCTGCTGTCGCCCGATCAGCGTGCAGATTGAAATCGCCAACGACGGTTTTAGCGCGCAAGTCAGTGCACGTCGTATTGATGAGTGAGGGATCGGCCAGGACGTGGCGACGTGGGCAGGCCTTAAACCTCGCAGGATTAGTGCGCGCGAGCGATACCCAGCAAACGTGAGGGCAGCAGGCGTATGCGCTGTAAAAGGCTGCCCGCGAGCCATGTTGGGATCAACGCGTCCGGGCTCGGCGCCACAAAATATCGACGCGCGGCCTGTGGATTCTGCTTCAACTGCCAGTAACGCCCGACTGCCGCATCCACGCTCAATCGGCACGAGCCCATGCGCACCGGCTTCAGCAGTAGCCGGAAGACTTGTCCCTCATTGATTAAATCAATGGCGACTTGCGCGTTAGCGCGATCAGTGACGACCACTGTGGCAATGTGCGGGTGATATTGCTTCAGCGTCTTGATCAGCGCGGTGAAATCGCCGTGCTGTCCGGCGGTTTCAGAGATGATCACGCCGGTCTCGTGTTGCTCCAGTACCTGGAGTGCGCGTTCTGGCGAGGTCACGAAGCGCACCTGATAGTGCGGCTGCAGAATCTCACGCATGCGCTGTTGCGTCTCTGCGTTGTCCTCAATCACCAGAATGCCCACTTGGCGCCGCGCCTGTTCTCGATCTCGCTCCTCCACGGGCTTGTCGAGCACTACAGGCGTATCGCGCGAGATCTTTGCTGCAAGCCGCACAATGCCGCGCAACTCATTGTTATCCCAGGGTTTGCTGACATAACGAAAGACTTCGCCTTCGTTGACGGAGCCTAAGACGGCGTTCAAATCGGCGTATCCAGTGAGTAATACGCGCATGCAGCGCGGGTGCGCGAGGCGGATCTCTCGCAGCACTTCGACGCCTTGCATTTTTGGCATACGTTGATCGCACACGACGACATCCACATCGTGAACGCGCGCTAGCCGGATGGCTTCGGCGGGATCTACTGTCGCGTAGACCTCACAGTCGCGAAACAACGCCTTGAGTGCACGCAGGATGCGCGCCTCGTCATCGATGAACAGGACTCGGATCTGAGGTTCGGACATAGTCATCAAGCCGGCTGTTTGAGCAGCGCGTGGTCAACCGGGAAACTAATCGTAAACGAGCTACCTTTCTCGGGCGTAGTTCTCACCTTGATGGTGCCGCCATGTCCTTGCACAATTTTATGCACAATCGATAGTCCGAGACCGGTGCCCTCGCCGACCGGCTTGGTGGTGAAGAAGGGATCGAAAATCTTCGGCAGGATCTTGTCCGGAATACCTTTTCCGGTATCGCTGACCTCGACTTCTACCATGTCGCCTGCGCGGCGTGAGATCAAGCTGAGCTTGCCCCCATCCTCCATCGCTTGACCCGCGTTGGTAATCAAGTTGAGCAGCACCTGATTGATTTGCGAGGCGATGCCGTGAATCTTTGGCAGATTGCCCAATTCCTTGACCACATCGATACGGTCACGCAGTTGGTGCGCGGCGATAGTCAGCGCGCTTTCCACGCATTCATTGAGATCTAGAAGGTCCATGCCGTCGCTATCGACGCGCGCAAAGCCTTTGAGGTTTTTCACTAGATTTGCGATCTGCACCAGACCGTCCACGGAATCTTTCAGCAGCTCGTCGGCATCCGGCAGGCGCGCATCATTCGCGAGGGCGTTACGTACCTTGCTGAGCGTGCGCCTGATGGCCGCGGCGCTCTCCGGGCGCGCCAGATCCGCGGCCAGCATCATGTCGAAACCCTGCACACATTTTCCGACCAGCACGCGGTGTTCGTTCATCAACTCACGCACCACTTCGACATTGCTTTTGACGAAGCCGATCGGTGTGTTCATTTCGTGCGCCACGCCCGCGATCATTTGCCCGAGCGAGGCCAACTTGGTGGTGTGTATCACTTGCGACTGTGTGCTCTGCATTTTCTCCAGATCGGCGCTGAGCTCGATCACACGCGTTCGCGCGCGCTTCGCACTTAAATGCGCAACGACTGCGACGCCAGCCAGGATCAGGCAAGCGGTCCCCAGGATTATCTCAAGCATGCGCGTCCTTAATTTCCGTGCAGCAATTTGACCAGTCAGCGGCGTCAGTTCGATCTTATCGCCTTGAGAATGTCGCAGAAAGGCGGCAGGTTGACAACAACATCACCCGCGCAGCGCTCTGGCTTGCGACGTACAGCACTGATTAGTCCACTTGGCGCCGGTTGTCCATGAGCCGCTTAAGTTCTCGCTTTTCATTGTCATTGAGGCCATCGGCCGCCCACTTGCCGGATAACTCCGCACGGCGACGATCGTCATCACTCTCGCTTTGCGTGACCAGGCGAACCAGCGCACTGTCCAGATCTTCGCGCCAGCCTTCTTCGTCTCCTGGCAATTCGGCGAGAGAAATCTTGAGTAGCGCCGGATGCGCCGGCGTGTCGGCGAAGGAATCAATCAAATCAGCCGGCGCAATGCCGGGGCGCAGCCGAATACGTTCGATCACCTCACGCAATATGTCTGCGCCTGGCTTGTCCACGCGCGCTAAAGCCGCGGGAACCCGAACCTCCAACGCCAATTGCGGCCGCGTGAGTAACAGGGAAAGCGCATTTCGCACCAGCGTACGTTGCACTGTTGGCCGGGTGATGCGTTTGCCCACCGCCTTTGCAGCCGCCGGCACCACACGCTTTGCACCGGTGCGCTCAGCCAGTGCTTCGCGCATCAAATCACGAAAAGCGCCGTCCGGCATTTGCTCGATCAAAGGTTGCGCGCGTGCCGCCAGCCGCGCTCGGCCATCGATGGAGCCGATATCGACTTCGGCGGTGAGCCCGGCGAAAAAATAATCGGACAATGGCAAGGCATCGGTCAGGTAGCGGCGGAAACCCTCGGCACCAAATTTGCGCACCAATGAATCCGGATCCTCGCCATCCGGCATGAAGGCGAAATGCGCCTGGCGGCCATCGGTCAATCGCGGCAAGGTGGATTCCAACGCGCGCCAAGCAGCCTGACGACCTGCGCGATCACCATCAAAGCAAAACACCACGTCTTCGGCATTTCGAAAGGCGAGTTCTGCGTGCTCGCGCGTGGTTGCCGTGCCGAGCGCAGCCACGCACTCTTCGATCCCATGTTGTGCCAAGGCGATTACGTCCATATAGCCTTCCACCACAATCATGCGCTTGAGTTTTTGTGCACTCTGGCGCGCCTGCCACAAGCCGTAAAGTTCGCGGCCTTTGTGGAAAAGCGGCGTCTCCGGTGAATTCAAGTATTTCGGCTCACCCTGATCCAGCACGCGTCCGCCGAAGCCGATGGCACGGCCACGCCTATCTTGGATCGGGAACATCACGCGGTCGCGAAATTTGTCGTAACTCTGGCCGCTGTCGCGCGTCGACAAAAGGCCCGCTGCGCCAAGTAAGGCCATCCGTTCCGGACCCCGTCCGAGCTTGCCGATGAGGCCATCCCAGCGATCCGGCGCGTAGCCCAGCGCATAACGCTCGACCATGTCCGGCCCAACCTCGCGGCGCTCGAAATACGCACGCGCGCGCGGATGACCCGTCAACTCCTGCTGAAACCATGTCGTGGCTTCAGCCAAAATCGCATAGATCGGCGCGTGGCGATCTTCTTCACTGGCGCGCGCGCTGTTCTCGCGCGGCACCTTCATACCCAGTTGCGCCGCCAACTGTTCTACCGCATCGGGAAAGCTCAACCCCTCGTAGTCCATGAGAAATTTGAGCGCACTGCCATGCGCGCCACAGCCGAAACAATGGAAGAACTGCTTTTGCGGCACCACCGCGAACGACGGCGTGCGCTCGTCGTGGAAGGGACACAGCGCCTGAAACTCCTTGCCCGCGCGCTTGAGTGCCAGCCGGGCGCCAACGACGTCGACTATGTCAACGCGTTGCAGCAACTCATCGATGAAGGCTTCGGGTATCAATCCAGACATAGCCGGCATTCTCGCTGGACTGCATGCAATTGTGTTGCGCGCTTTGTCTACGCTCGCAACAGTTGACGATCAGACGGTAATAGAGCGCCACTCGGCGATGGGTTTGCGCTCTCCCGGCAAACAACTTTGAAAAAACGACCGCACAGGCGCCGCCGCATGCGGCATCCTGAGCGGCCACGACTGGGAACACAACTATGGCGATTCGGGCATTTCAACGCGTGCTGCCGACTTTGGGTGAACACGTCTTCATCGATGAATCGGCGCAAGTCATCGGGCAAGTGCAGCTCGCTGACGACGTGTCTATCTGGCCATTGGCGGTGGTGCGCGGCGACGTGAATCGCATCCGTATTGGTGCGCGCACCAATATTCAGGACAACTCGGTGCTACACGTCACACACGATGGCCGTTATTCGCCCGGCGGATCGCCGTTGGACATCGGCGCGGATGTTACCGTCGGTCACGGCGTAATCCTGCACGCCTGCACCATCGAAGATGCCTGCTTGATCGGCATGGGTTCGGTGGTGCTGGACAAGGCCGTGATCGGTAAGCATTCGCTGATCGGCGCCGGTGCCGTGGTCGCGCCCGGCAAGGTGGTGGAGCCCGGCTCCTTGTGGGTCGGCAATCCGGCGCGCTTCGTGCGCAAGTTGACCGAGGCGGAGATTGAGTCGCTGTACTACTCTGCTGAAAATTATCGCAAGCTTAAGAACGACTATCTGATCGCATGAGCACCTCTTCGCCAACGCGCACGCTATTGCTCGCTGGGGGCACCGGTTTGGTCGGCGGCCTCGTTCTATCGCATTTGATGGTCGCGAGTCGCTGGCACGTCTTGGCACCGACGCGTCGGGCGATCACCGGTGTCGCGCAGCTAGAGGGCAATCTGGTGCTGGATTTGGCGGCGCCAAATACCGCGCACGCATTACTCGATGGCCTGCGTGCGCAGGCGCCGAGCGGCCTGTCGGCATTTGTATGCTGTCTTGGCACAACACGCAAAGCCGCAGGCTCACGCGAAGCATTCGAAGCCGTTGATCTGGAATTGGTGTTGCGCCTGGCCGCGGTCGCGCGCGAACTCGGTGCTAGGCACGCGGTCATGGTGTCATCGGTGGGCGCCGATCCCTTGTCCGGCAATTTCTATCTCAAAACCAAGGGCCGCGCGGAAGAAGGATTGGCGAAGCTGGGATTCACGCGCGTCGACTGCCTGCGCCCCGCATTGATGATCGGAAATAGGACGGAGCGACGTGTTGCCGAAGCCATCGCGCAGACGATCAATCCCCTGCTCAACCCGCTACTGTTAGGTCCGTTTCGACGCTATCGCTCGATCTCTGCCGATAGCGTCGCACGCGCTGCCGTTGCCAGCCTGGAGCTAAGCGCAGCGGGGGTGTTCGTCCATGAGTACTTAAGCTTAATGGCACTCAGCGAACTGGCCAGCACGCGCTAACGGGCTGCGTTCGTCTTATCTTGCGTCCATCACGACGCCTAGTCGCGTCGCGCATCGCGTACCTACCGCTTCGGCGCGCACGACACCGCAATAGATCCACTTCTGCGTTATCCCAAAACCACCAAGTTCGCGTAGGCCATCACCAGCCACTTGGACCCATGGTCTTCAAAATTGACCTGCACGCGTGCGTGCGTGCCAGAGCCTTCGGAGCCAACCACGACACCCTCGCCAAAAACCGCATGTGAAACGCGACTGCCGAGCGAAATCGCCGGACGATCGCCCCAGTCATCGACCGCGTCGCGCTGTCGCTGCGGATAGGACGCGGGTCGCGTGAGTTGAGCGGGCGAGCGTACCGCATGCAAGTGCTCGCGCGGGATCTCCAACAGGAAGCGCGAGGGGCGGTGGAAGTTCTCGATACCACGCACGCGACGGCGCTCGGCGTGGCTCAAGGTGAGCGTGCTGCGCGCCCGCGTGATGCCGACATAAGCCAGTCGACGCTCCTCTTCCAATTTGCCATCTTCCTCAACGCTGCGCGGACTCGGGAAAACGCCCTCTTCCATGCCGACCAAAAAAACGCTCGGGAATTCGAGACCCTTGGCCGCATGCAGCGTCATCAATTGCACGCAATCTTCCCACGCCTGACCCTGACCCTCACCGGCCTCCAGCGCCGCATAACTTAAGAACGCCGAAAGCTCGCTGAGCCCGGCCTGCTCGTCATCGCTATTCAGTACGAATCCGCGAGCGACGTTCAATAGTTCGTCGAGATTGTCGACGCGCGAATCGATATCGCTTTTGCTCTGCGCCTGGTAGTGAGCACGCAGACCGCTGCGTTCGAGCACCGCCTGGATTTGCTCGAATAAGCGCAGCTCAGTGGCATCACGCAATTGCGCAACCAGCGCCAACAAGGATTCCAACCCCGCGCGTGCTCTACCCTTGATGGCGCCAGCACCCAGCGCACTCTCCGCAGCGCCGATGAGTGAACGCCCCGAGGCGCGCGCCACCTGACGCAGATCCTCGAGCGTCTTGTCACCGACGCCGCGCGGCGGCGATGCGACTGCGCGTTCGAAGGCTGCATCGTCGGCTGGATTGCCGATCAGGCGCATATAGGCCAATGCATCGCGAATCTCGGCGCGCTCAAAAAAGCGCAAACCCCCGTAGATACGATAGGCCACGCCGTGTCGAATCAACTCGTCTTCGAAGACTCGTGACAACGCATTCGCGCGATACAGAATCGCGATTTCGCTGGGCCGCAGGTCCGCAGCGATCATGCGCCGGATACGCTCAACCACATAGCGCGCTTCGTCTTGCTCGTTGTAGGCGGCGTATTCCGCAATCAACTCGCCACTGCGCGCCTCGGTCCAAAGTTGCTTGCCCAGGCGCTCTTTGTTCTTGGCGATCACCGCATTCGCAGCGGCCAGAATGGTGCCGGTCGAGCGGTAGTTTTGTTCCAGGCGGATCGTTCCGACGTTTGCAAAATCACGGGTGAAAGCCTGCATATTGGCCACACGCGCGCCGCGCCAGCTATAGATGGATTGGTCGTCATCGCCGACCGCGAATACTTGCCCGGTGCTGCCGGCAAGCATGCGTATCCACGCGTACTGCACCTTATTGGTGTCTTGGAACTCATCTACCAGAATGTGTCCGAAACGCTGCTGGTAATGCGCAAGCAGTGCCGGATGCTCCAGCCATAGCTCGTGGCTGCGCAACAATAATTCGGCGAAATCTACATAACCTTGCCGCGCGCAGGCCGCCTCGTAACCTTCATAGACGCGCAGCCATTGCTGCAGCTCAGCGTGACCCTCTGCATCGACGTCACGGGGCCGCCGGCCGTCGTCCTTCCAGGCGTTGATCATCCACGTGCCTTGACGAGGTGGAAAACGCGCGTCATCCAGACCCAAATCAAGAATGACGCGTTTCACCTGGCGCTGCTGATCGTCAGAATCGAGGATATGGAAATTTTCCGGTAAGCCGGCCTCGCGCCAGTGCATCCGCAGCAGCCGATGCGCGAGCCCGTGGAAAGTGCCGATCCACAAACCCTGCGTCGGGCGATCCAGCACGCGCTCGCAGCGCGCTCGCATCTCCGCGGCTGCCTTATTTGTGAATGTCACTGAGAGAATTGCGTGCGGCCACACGCCCATGACTTCAACCAACCACGCAATGCGTTGCGTGAGCACGCGGGTTTTCCCCGATCCTGCACCCGCCAGCACCAGATAATGTCCTGGCGGCGCAGACACGGCCGCACGCTGCGCCTCATTGAGATCGTTCAGCAGGTGCGAGACATCCACGTCAGTACCCAATCCTTGCCGCTGAATTGCGTGTGTGGCTAATGGCTAATCGCCGCAAGAGCCGCATCCGCTTGCGATTTTGAGCCTGTCCGAAATCATCCTGCTGAGCTTGCGCACCGCGCACTATGGTTGCTGCCGCATGTTTAGTTGCTCGACGGCGATTCGCAATGCTGTGAGCTCGCGCATCATGCTGACACGCTCGTTGTGCGCAGCTATTGCGTCTTCTTCCTGCTCGGCTTTCAAGTCCGCCGCGACATTTTCTTGCATGGCGTTGACCACGACGGCAATAAATAAATTGAGCACAGTGAAGGTACACACCAGCAAGAACACCAGGAAAAACACCCAGGCCCACGGGTTGGTGACCATCAAATCGCGCGCGATGTCTGCCCAGCCTTCCATGGTCATCACCTGAAACAAGGTGAATGCGGTCTTGCCAAGGTCACCAAAATATTCAGGCGATGCCTGCGCGAACAATTTGGTGCCCATCACCGACGACACATACATGACCAAGATCAGCAAGGTGATGATCGAGGCCATACCGGGCAGTGCGCTTAGAAGTGCCGCAACCACTCGCCGCATGCTCGGCACCATTGATACCAAACGCAATGCACGCAAGATGCGCATCGCACGCAATACCGAGAACTGGCCACTGGCTGGCACCAGCGCGATGCCGACAATGACGAAGTCAAAAACATTCCAGGGGTCGCGGAAAAAGCGTAAGCGGTAAACGAATAGCTTGGCCAGAATTTCAACTGTGAAGATCACCAATGCTGCGCGGTCCAGCGCGTGCAGCAATGCACCGTGTTTTGCGACCAGGGTGACGGAGGTTTCCATGCCCAGCGTGATCGCGTTGAGCACAATGACGCCAATGATGAAGTACTGAAAGCGCATGCTTTCAACGAAGCGTTGCAGCGCGCCGGGGGCCGGCACTTCATTGGCGGTCGCTGCGTTCATGGCGCTTTTCGAATATCTGGCTGAACAGAAGCGAAGCATGCACGGGAAGGGACGAAGGTCGCCAGGGTTGAAGCGCTAAAAACCGATTGCGTCAGGCCGATGTCCTTTAATGTATTGAATTCGGCGCTGTGATCGTCTGACCACAGCGCCGCACACCTCAGTTCGCGTTCTGCAGCCGCGTACCCGAGATTACGCCACGCTCGACGCAGCTTGAACCATTCGTCGGGAAGGTAGAGGTGGAACGAAAGTTGATCACCACTGCGTGGTCCATCACGCGCATTTGCTCCACCTGAAAATCTCCAAGCTGCGTGATCGCAGCATTGCTTGCCGCGCGGCAAGAGAAGCCTCCGGATCCCGTTATCACACTGCCGCTTTGTGGAAACTCACCGGTGTAGTCGCACACCACTGGACCTGTGTTCAGTAAGGAAGTCGTCAAGCTAACGCGTCCAAGGCGCCTGGCGGTGACCGTAAACTGCGCGGGAATTACGTAGTTTCCCTGAGTTGCAGGATTGGTGCAGCTCGCCACTGCGGTTTGCGCGCCGGTATAGCTACCGTTGACATCGAGCGCTTGGAAGGTGATGCGCTCGATAGCCTTGCTGGTGGTTTGACCGTCAATGCTGTAGTCAACTTGCGCCGAGTTGAGCGCATCGAAGCGTAAGGTCATCGTGCCTACGGCTCGCGTTGTGCCTGACGACGGCACAAAGGGGCCGAATAGGGGCGAGCCTGTAGTTTCAAACAGGGTGCCGGTATAGATTTCGCCGGCTGGCGCCGCGGTGGCGTTGGAAAGCAAATACCAAACGGGTTTGCGATCCGCGCGGTAGTGGAAAAGCACCGCGGAAATGGTGCCGCCCTGGTGCAAGACATTCAAACCCCAACCGCTTTCAGTGGGCTGCCACCACATATCTTGATAGTTGGGTACGGCTTGCGCCGTCGTGCTGAGCGCCAACGCGCCAATGAGCAACACGCAGCCAATGATGCGAAACATTTTTACCCCTCCTCAAGATGGATGCGGACGCTTGATCTGCGCCGGAAACTCAGTACCAACTGAACGACTTACGCCACGCCGGTTCAATTCAGCGTAAACGAACGCAATCGCCTTCACGTATCGCCATTCTCGCCATCCCAAGGGTCCCGCGACTCGAAGCGGTCACGGTACCGGAGGATGTGTGCGCAGCCAATGGATGGCGTGGAAGATGCGGTTAGCGCCGTCGCTGGCCCGTGTATTCGCTATGGTGGCGACCTTCACTTTTCATGTCGTGCTGGTCGCCGCGCTGATTCGCGAAACAGATGTGCCACCGTTGCTGTTTCAGCCGCAGTCGATGGACCTGCAATTGGACTTTGAAATTCTACCGCCGCCACTGCCGCCAAAACGTCCGCTGAAGCCGAACGCAGCGGACGCCGCCGCAGTCACCGCAAAGCCGCGCCAGCCAGACAGGCGAGAAGCAGCGCGGATATCCACTAAAGTCGTGCCGGACACAGCGGACGCAACCATATCGGAGCCGCCGCCGACGCCGACGAGCTTTCAGTCGCGTGTTGATCACCAGCGCCGCGAAGTTGCGGCAGACATTGCGCGCGAGAACGCGCCGAAGCGCAGAGCCTTCGCCGGGCGCTCCATCGACGGCATGTTGCCTGATGGCGAAACTGGGATCTTGCCTAGCTTTCGCCCAGAGACGCAGGACGACAACCGCGACACCGCGCGAAAAATCATGCAGATGCTGAGCCGCAGTTTACCGCGCTCGGCGACTGACTACGACGCGCCGGTCGACCCTTTGACCGAACGTTGGGAAGACGCTCATCACAGCAGCGACATGGCCGACTGCGATCTCAAATACGCGCGCTTTGATGCGCAAATGCGTCGCGAATTGTGTGGCTTCGTACGGCCGCCGGAATAAATCAAAGCAACTTCCAGCGCGCACCCTGCGCGGTGTCTTCGATGACCACGCCCATTGCGGTCAATTCGGCCCGGATCGCGTCTGAGCGCGTGAAGTCCCGAGACTTTCGCGCCAGTTCCCGCTCCGCGAGCAGCGTGTCTATACGTGCCACATCGAGTCCCGCGCTGGCGCCCTGGAACCATGCAGAAGGCGCTTGACCCAACAGCCCCAACCACGCGCCGGCGTCCTGCAATCTGGCTTTGGCGATGGCGCGCGCCTGTGGACCTTCGGCTTTCTGAGCATCGCGCACCAACTCGCTGAGGGCCGCCAAAGCCTGCGGCGTGTTCAAATCGTCTTCGAGCGCGGCAACGACTGAATCGGCGCGCACCTCACCGGCGATACCGGCGTCGACATCGGCCAGATCGCGCAAGCTGCCGTAGAGGCGGTCTAGGGTGGTGCGCGCTTGCTTGAGGGCCGAATCGGACCAGTCCAAGGGCTGCCGATAGTGCGCACTTAAGAGCAAGTAGCGCAGCGCCTCCGGCGGGACTTGCTCACGCAGCGTATTGATAAGCAACACATTGCCGATCGATTTCGACATCTTGCGACCATCGAAGGTCACAAAACCATTGTGCAGCCAGTAGCGCGCAAACTCGGCCCCGCCGTGTGCGCAAACACTCTGTGCAACTTCGTTTTCATGATGCGGGAACATCAGATCGGCGCCGCCGCAATGCAAATCGATGGTTTCGCCCAGGTTTTCCTGCGCCATCACCGAGCATTCGATGTGCCAGCCCGGGCGGCCGCGGCCCCACGGACTCTCCCAACCGGGCAACTCCGGCGTGGACGGCTTCCACAATACAAAGTCGGCAGGATGGCGCTTATACGGGGCGATATCGACGCGTGCGCCGGCGATCATTTCCTTGATGGTACGCCGCGAAAGCCGACCATAGCCCGCATAGGACTCCACGGCAAAAAGCACGTGGCCCTCCGCTGCATAGGCATGGCCGGACGCAATCAAACGCTCGCACATGGCAAGGATGCCGCCAATATTCTCGGTGGCGCGCGGCTCAACATCGGGCGCGAAGGCATCAATGGCACCGACCGCGCGCATGTCTTCGTGATAGGCGGATAAATAACGATCCGTGATCACGCTGATCGGCACTTTAAGCTCGGCTGCGGCAGCGTTGATTTTGTCATCGACGTCGGTGATGTTGCGCGCGTACACCACGCCACCAAACTGCGCGCGCAACAATTTCGCCAGTACGCCAAAAACCACCGGCGGTCGCGCGTTACCGATATGCGCGTAGTTGTAGACGGTCGGTCCGCACAAATACATCGTGACCCGGCTGGGATCGGTGGGCGCGAACGCGTCCAACTGGCGAGTCAGCGTGTTGTACAAATGCAGTGGCATGAGAAGTCATCGTGACGATTGACCTTAGAATCTAACAGCGCCGATGACGTTAATCACTCCAAAAGGAATGCTGCAAATGATTGGATACATCACACTCGGCACCGACGACATGCCGCGCGCCGCTGCGTTCTACGACCGCTTGCTCGGAGCGCTCGGCGCCACGCGTACGATGGAGTCTGGACGTTTCATTTTCTGGGGGACACGGCCCGAGGCGACTGCGCTCGGCATCATCGCGCCATTCGATGGCGAGCCCGCATGCGTGAGCAACGGCGGCATGGTCGCGCTGTACGCCGACAGCCCGGCAAAAGTGGACGAGATTTACCGCCTGGCGCTCGAACTCGGCGCCACTGACGACGGCCCTGCGGGCCCACGCGGACCAAATTTCTACGCCGGCTATTTTCGCGATCCGGACGGCCACAAACTTAACGTGTTCTCGATGACTTGAGGTTAGCGCGCAGCGTTCACTGACCGCGTAGCCAAGCAAAAAAAAATACCCCGGCAGAGCCGGGGGATTTTCAACGCCGAAGCCTTTCAGCCTGAGCGCGATGCGACTTAAAGATTAGCGTGCGGCGGTGCTGTTCATGGTTGAATTGCGGCCCGAGTCTAGCGTCTGCTGCAAATCTCGCATTCCCGCCGTGTGGCACTGGCCGGTGACATGGCCGCGGTTCACGGCACCTGGCACCTGGCCCTTCGCCTGTTCCGTGGTGCCGTCTTCCGGATCGGTGAGCACCAAGTCTGTGGCGAACTGGCAGAAGTCGTTGGTGTACCAATTGGTCAGTCGGAACGAGGTCGTGTGGTAGTTGACCTTAGCGCGGCTGGAGTTGGGGATCCCGGCAAGCCACGAGGACGCACCGCTGTAGGTCATATTGTTGTTGGTACCACAACCGACGCCGAACCAATTGCCCATCGCGGCCAGAATGCCGGAGAGATTGGTGCCCTGATATGGCGTGCCGACCGATTGAATCAGACGGCTCCCCGTTGCGTTGTCCAAACCGCTCCAGTAGTAGTGATACAAGTGCAGAGAGGCTGCGCCACCCTGGCTATGTGCGACCACGCCGAAGGAATTCCAGGTGGCACCAAAGCTTTGGATCAAGCGTGCAAACTCATCATGTGTACGGTTTTGATTGTTGTCGGCAAACACCGACGAGGTCCCAAATTGCGCGGCCGGCCAGACGCCGCCGGAGCAATAGCCGTGCACCAGCAACAAGCGCTTACCGACGCCTTTATCGGCATTGATCGACGCCGGGCGCTCGCCCATGGTCATGGCTTCATCAACGACGATACTGCTCGGCTTGATCGCCTTGAGCGTGCCGACATTCAGCGCAAGCTTGTCCGCACTGGCAACAGTCACGAAGTAATCCGGATCTTCGATGCGCAGATTGCGCAGCTCGAACGGCGCTTTGGCGGCTGCGAGCGAAACCCAGCGCGTGTCGAGACCAAAACCAATCGAGCCCTTGTCTGGCGTGGTCATGCCGCTGACCCAAGCAACCGGCACTGCGTTGCCCTGCGCGTCGCTGCCCCACACTTCTGCATAGGCTCGGTAGTGCTGCTGGGCTTTTTCGCCAGACACCGGCACCCGTAGGTCGAGTCGACCGTCGGAAACACCAATGGCATTCGCCTTGGTCGCACTGACCTGCAGGCCGGATGCGAGCACCGGGAAGGGATGCTCGGCAGAGCGCACAATCGCAACACCTCGCGAATTGCTGCCGCGCACAGTGACCTGCGCCAGATATTGACCGGCCTTGTCCATGACGAAATCGCCACCGAAGATGCCGTCGTTGGCAGAGCCGTCGGCGTGCATGCCGTCATCGAACATTGCAAATTCTTGGATGTCGCCGTTCGGCTCGGTCACACGGAGCGCGGCAGAGCCCACGCTACCGGCAGCCTTGCCAAAACTCGCGCCCTTCTCGCCGTCGGCATACAAACTGGCGACGAAACCCATCTTCTCACCAACCAATTGGCGGCCATGCGTCTGGTACGACACCAACTGCGTGCTCGATTCACCTTCGATCAGCACGAAACCATGCGCCTGCGCCTTGCTGGCGGCAGACAGCTTGAGGTTCCAATTACCCTTCTGCAGGCCATCGAACTCATAGTACCCAGCCGGATGGTTGATTGAACCCATCCCGAAATCGGCTTGGTGATAATCCGTCGCCAGCGCGGTAGCGGCTTTCTCGGCACCGCCCTTCGGCGAGCGCATGGACACATTCCAATCCAGTGCACCACCGGCGAACACCAGGAAGCGCGCATTCTCGCCTTCCACCGGGAAATCGACATGAGCGCTGAAGCCACCCGCCTTGTCGGCATTCATGGTGATCGGCAACAATGCGCTCTTGGAATAGATCGCGGCATCGGCCAGATTGGCTGGCGCCATATTGGCGAACTCAGACGGCGGACCGGCAAGCTGCTTCGGCACGATGTTTTGCGCGTGGGCCAGAGGCGCCGCGAGCAGTAAGCAGGAAACGATGGACAGCGACAGACGATTGATCTTCACGAATACCCTCCCAAGTACGTGAAAGCAGCCGCGGCGCGGCTGCTGGAATTTTGAGTTTTTGACGCTTGGTGCCAAAGGTCGTGCGAACTTAAGGCTACGCGCGACCGCCCCATCACCATACGTGTGAGTATGGTGCCTATCTCGAAAGCTGAATGCAAGCTTTCTGAGCCGCTGATTGTGGCTCATTCGTCGCCGTGATTGTGGCCACCGGCCTGTCGCAGCAGCTTGCATCTTCAGAAATTTCAGGGAGGGCTGGCGATAGACTTCGATCTCTCACTGTCATTGCAGATCCCGTGCGCAAGATCGTGCATATCGACATGGACGCCTTCTACGCCTCCGTCGAACAACGTGATGATCCTAGCTTGCGTGGCCGCCCGGTCATTGTCGCGTGGCGCGGCCAGCGAAGTGTCGTCTGCGCAGCAAGCTATGAGGCGCGCACCTTCGGCGTACGCTCAGCGATGCCCGCGATCCGCGCCGAACGGCTTTGTCCCGACGGTATCTTTGTACCGCCAGACTTCATGCGTTACCGAGCCGCTTCGCGACATGTGCGCGAGATTTTCTCGCGTCACACGGATTTGATCGAGCCGTTATCACTAGATGAGGCCTATCTGGACGTCACGGTGAACAAGCTTGGGTTGCCGAGTGCTACCGCTGTCGCGAGCCTGATCCGGCAGAGTATTCGCGAGGAGCTCAGCCTGACCGCGTCGGCGGGCATCGCCGGAAACAAATTCCTGGCCAAAATTGCTTCCGACTGGCGCAAACCGGATGGCCAGTTCGTGGTGCGACCCGAGAATGCGCTCAGCTTCTTGTCCCCGTTACCGGTATCGAAACTGCACGGTGTCGGCAAGGTGATGGAGGCGAAACTGCTGGTACTGCAGATCCGCATCGTCGCGGACTTGCGTGCCTTTGGCCAAGCCGGGCTGGAAGCGAACTTTGGCCGCTGGGGCAAGCGTTTGTATGAGTTGTCGATGGGAATTGATGACAACGCAGTGGAGCCCGAGCGCCCGACGCAATCGATTTCGGCCGAAGACACCTTCGCCACTGATCTGCCCCTTGTGACACTGGAGCCGGCCATTCGCGAGTTGGCCACTAAGACCTGGGCGGCGGCGATGCGCGACGAGCGCGTTGGCCGCACCGTGGTTCTCAAACTGAAGACCGCCGATTTCCGCATCCTCACGCGCAGCCTGACCCCGCAGCACGCGCCTAATTGCGCGCAAGAGCTGACCGATATCGCGCTGGCACTGCGCGAGCGCGTGCAACTGCCCGAGAGCATGCGCTTTCGACTGGTCGGCGTTGGTCTAGCGCATTTCAGCGATCGCGATCAGTTGAGCGCGCAGCAGCGGCTATTCGATTGAATTGCGCGCACTCCCGTCGCGCGCGCCAGGCCGACTGACACCGCGCTGCGTCGCTGCGGCGTATGGATCCCTGCAATACGTCCATGATTTTTCCACGCGTGCTCGCGTGCCCTCTTCCACGCTTTTTTGGGAGAGGGGAACGCGGGTTGGTGAGGGTGCTCTCTCTCTCAAACCGGTGATCGCACCGTGGCGCTGTTTGGCTACGCGTCAAAACGCAACGCCGGCCTTGCGAAAAGCCTTAGCGAGCAGAAACACCGGCCCGATCAGTAGGAAGCGCAAGTCCTCCAGGAATGACGGTTTCTTGCCCTCGATCTTGTGGCCGATGAACTGCATCACCCAAGTGATAACGAACAGCACGCCCGCCACGACTGCAGCGTGTGGAATGAGCGGCGTGATATACAGCGCCAATGCTAAGAACAGCGCCATTGCCAGCGCAATCGGCACGGATAGGGTGAAGTAGTAGATCAGCCCGAGCGCGCCGCCGGCATAGGCGACCCACGGATGAATCGCGTAGGCGAAGGCAATCACGCACCATACGATGATCGGTACGCAGATCCAGTGGATCAGCACATTGGTGCTGTTGCGGTGTGACTCCGCATATCGGCCAATCAGTTGATCGATCACACGTGGGGGATTCTCGGCGGTGGCGCTTTGCATGGTCCACTCCTAATTCAAACCGGGCTTAAGTTGCGTGTTTTACCGCAGCGCGCGCCGCAGAGTCCAGCTAGCCGGCGCCTTTAGATCAGTGCACGCTCGCTAAAAATTGCAGCACTGGCACTAGCGTACGCGCGGGGTCTTCTTCTTGCGGGATGTGTCCAAGATCGTCAAACACTTTGAGTTCGCTACCCGCGATATCGGCGTGAAAGCGAGCGGCGTTTTCGGGCGGGATGAGCTGGTCGCGGCCGCCCCAGAGAATCAATGTTGGCTGACGGATCCGCGCAATGTCGGCGGCGTTTTCGCCGTACTCCATCTGTTCAATGCGGGCCACCAGTGCGCCACGATTGCCCGCGCGCAAGGTGAGCTCGAAATAGCGATCAATGGTGGCTTCGTCGACCTTGTCCGGATTTCCAAAGGTACTGCGCACGCTCGCAGCGACCACGTGGCGCGGCGTGATTAAGCGGACCAGTGGCGCTGTCCACGCATTCCGCGCCAATCGAAATCCGACCGGAATCGACTTCGGCACGAAGGCGTAGCCCGCGGAGTCAACCAAGACGAGGGCGGCCACGCGATCCGGGGCGCGCACGGCGGTATTCCACGCGATCTCGCCGCCGAGCGAGTTGCCGGCGATCACCGCCCGCGCGATTTGCAAGCGGTCCATCAAGGCAAGCACGTCCTCGACATAGCTTTGAATTCGGTAATCACCATTGCCCCGCGGACCGGTCAAACCGAAGCCCGGTAAGTCAAAGCTGACGACGCGACGTGAGCCTTGCAAGACACTGACCCAGCCTTCCCAGGTATGCAAACTCGCCGAGGTGCCGTGCAGCAAAATGAGCGGCAGGCTACCTTCTCGTGGCCCCACGTCGCGCACATGCAACAACGTCCCGTTGACCTCAATAAACTGCGAGGGGCTGGGCGCCCAGCGCGCGCTCAAGCTCTCGAGCGTGCGATCGGCGCGGAATGCAAAGCCCACGGCCAGCGCGAGCGTGAGTACCATCAGCGCGCAACCGAGCCACCAGCGACGCTTGATCAAAGCTGTTCCTCCGGCACCTGTTGCAGCGCATGGTTGTAACTCTTCACGGCATAGTACAGCGGCGCGTGATCGATCAACTCGATCGGCGTGAGCGCTCCCAATCCGTGCCGTAGATTGCGCGGCAGCCGCAGTAAATGGCGTTTCAACCTAGAAACCTCAGTTGGACTGTGCAGAGTGTGCGGTTATGGGGGTGCAGGGCAAGGCGCAATGAGGAGGAATAGTTGTTCTATTCCAACGCGTTGCAACGCAGCCATGCGCCGCCATAACCGTGCAATCTGCCGAGTAGCGGACTTACCCGATGGGTGAACGGGTTCAGCGAACTAAAAACGATAAGAATCATCAAACTACGGCGCTCGATAAGCGGTCAACTGAGGTTTCTAGGTTCAATGTCTGCGCATAACTTTGCCGATGATGTGCGTCAAAGTGCGCGAGCCGGCCACCGTGTGCATAGCCGAAGGCTTCTGGGGGCAATTGCGGGACCAAGTCGCAGGCGTTAACTACGCGCACGATAGGCAGTGATGCGAGTGCGTTGGCCAGCGTGCAATCGCCTGTGCGCGGCTGACCGAAAGTTATCGCACCCGCCAGTTCCACCTCACTCGCATGGACGCGCAGCGCGGCCAATGCCGCCAACGCGCCGCCCAAACTATGGCCCGCGCACCACCAACGGCGCGCGCGCGCGCAGCAACTGTTCTTGCAATTGCGGCCACAGCACGGAAAAAGCTTTCGCGAAGCCGCCATGCACCTCGCCATCGCTACTGTGCTCGCGCACGAATTGCGCATCGATCATCCAATCGCTGAGGACATCTTTGAGTTTGCGTGGCGAATCGCCTGGACGCATCGCTTGGGTGCCGCGAAAAACCAGGACGCCCTCATCGCCGGATACCGCCGCATAGGCGAATGCACCGCCAAGCCCGCCGCAGCAATGGACGCTGAATCCAAGCTCGCAGAGCACGGCCTCGATGCGCTCCACTGAGTCATAGGCCAACAAGGCATGCTCTGCCAACCACCAGCGCCTGCGTGCACATTCGATCCCCGCGCACTGCGCCAGTGGCCAATGCTCGGCGCAGTCGAAATAGCGATAGTCGGGCACGGGCGGATAAAGCGTTTGTAAGCTGGGCGGCGGCAGACGTTTGCGTGCCAGTGGCGAGTTCATGGGTTTGGCAATCGGCTTTTGATCGCCCTCAATGTACGCTAGCGCCGGGACGATCGGTGATCAGATGCGCGTAAAGGACCATGATTGCATTTGGCCGTCCGCGTACGGCATCACGCCGTGAAAGGCGCGCACATCACTGTCGAATACCATGGGCAGGAAATGCCGATCGCCATCCCACAGCGGCAAATGCGCAATCTGATTTAGCGGGACCCATTCGAGGCTGCCTTCGGCATTGGACGCCGGTGGCGTGCCGGAAAATTCCTCAATCAGGAACAGAAAACCGAACCAATCCTCACCATGCTTGCCAAATCCTGGCCACGAAATGGTGCCCCGCAATTGCAAACGGGTGCATTCGATGTTGGCTTCTTCAAAGATTTCCCGACGCATGCCAGCTACAACATCCTCGCCAGGCTCAAGCTTTCCGCCGAGTCCGTTGTACTTGCCAAGATGTGCGTCGTCCGCACGCGCTGTGCGATGCACCAGCAACACCGCTGTGCGATCAGACGAGAGCACATAACCTAAGGTGGCGAGTATCGGTTGATACGGCATCGATCGCAGCTATCGTGGCGGGAATGGATCAAGCTGCGCCGATTCAGCGACCGTCGGCGCGCTTCGGGCGGCCCTGCCGCGGCTGGCCCGGACGCGACTGCCCGCCGCGCGACTGGCCCGGGCGTGGCGGCGCACCGCGTGGACCCGTGGGCCGTGTGGACGCGGGCCGGCGTTCGCCTTGCTTGGGAAAAACCGCCGGATCGTGGCGCGGTTGCGCGTCCGATCGAATGCGCGTTTCGGTAGCGGCGGGCTGACCTTGATCAGCGAAGGTCCAGGCCGGACGACCTGCGCTGGGCCCGAGTACGCTCCATTGATCGCGAAAGTCGTCGGGCTGGCGTTCGTCGTAAATGCTGGCCTGTTCTTCGTTGACCTCGACCGGAGCGAACGGATCGTGGCGCCCATTTCGACGACGTCGGTTGTAGCTATCGACCACCTTGGCGGGCCCGATCGGCGTGGCGCTATTGCCGCGCTCGATATGGCCTTCAACCTCCGAATAATCGACTGCATTCGACGGATCATCGCCGAAATTCTGCGCGTCGCCGGGCAACTCAGCATCGCCGGCGAAATAGGGTTGTTCGTCGCCGCGTGGAACAAAGCCGCGTTGCTGGCCGCGCGCATGACGATCGGGGCGTGCACCGCGCTCTGGCCGCGGGCCTCGATCGCTACTCGGTCCGCGGCCTGCGGTCGGTCCGCGATCTGCACTCGGCCCGCGCTCTGGTCTCGGTTTGCGTTCCGGACGGGCGTTGCGTTCCGGTCGTGCGGTGCGCTCGGGGCGCGGACCGCGTTCGTGTCGTGCGGGCTGCGTCTGCGCTTGCGGAGCCACCACGCTGCCGTCCTCCGCGACGACGACTTCAGCGGTGCCGTCCGGGGTGGCATTGGCCGGCGCCGGACGCGGACCGCGCTCGTGCCGGCCACCACGCTCGCGTCGACTCGGCTGCGCGGGGTTTGGCGCGCGCGGCGGTCGCGCGGCGTGCGCAGGTCGCGCGGCCGGGTCGGCTATCGACGTGTCGTTCTCGGGCCGCGGCAGCGGATCACGCTCCGGGTCGAATGCATCCGCAGCTTCGAAGCCAGGCAGCGGCTGTACCTCGATCTCGCTCTGCAGTAAGGCGCGTACACCGCGGAACTGCGGCGATTCTTCTTGCGTAATAATGGACAGCGCCAGGCCTTCCTGCGCCGCACTACCCGTGCGCGCCACGCGCAATAAATAGTCTTCGGCGATGTGCGGCAGATCGTAGTTAATCACGATCGGCAAGTGCTCTATATCGAGCGCCCGCGCCGCGATGTCGGTGATCACTAACAGATGAATCTCACCTGCCTTGAATCCCGCCAGCGCACGATTTCGCGCACCGTGGCTCTTGTCGCCATGAATCGCCGCGGTCTTGAAACCGACGCGGTCCAGGAAGCGCGAAATCTTGTCGGCACCGTGCTTGGTGCGCGTAAAAATCAGTGTGTGAATCGGCGGCTCGCTGACCAACAGGTGTTGCAATGCATCGCGCTTGCGGCCCAAGGCCACCACTTGAACGCGATGAAGCACATGCGGCGTGGCCACGCGCACCACAGGCCTAGGCGGAGCTAGGTCTGCGAATGAATGCTCAAAGCTCGTCAACGGCGCTGAAATCTGATTGGCGTCGCTCGACATTTCCGACGCAGATGACGCCGCCACAATGTCTGCGTGCGTGCTCGTCAGCGCGGTTAAGTCGATGGGTGGCGTCGTCGCAACAGTCTGTGCGGCGGTGTCCACAGCTATCTGCGATTCGGGCTGAACCGAGCTGCTGGCCGGGCCTTCCGGCATCACCGGGTAGTCGGCCGCAGCGGCTGCCACGGCTTCGATTTGCGCTGGCGGCCGCGCAATTACTGCCGGCTGCGGCGGTATGACAGTTGCCGTTGGCTGAGTCGCTACTGCCGAATTGTGCGCCAGCGTCTCGCTGCGATCTGGCGTGTGCTCGGTCGATGGGGACACTTGATGCGCGGCTTCCAGCGCCAACTGCCCCTGATGTACCGGCTGCGACGGCACGACTTCACCGAGCGCGCTGGAATTGGCTACGCTCGCGGCTGGCGCAACGCCTGCGGCACCCGTATCAATCTTTGCTTTACGCGGCGCACGCGGCGCTGCGGGCTTTTTTATGCGTACTGGCGCGGGTTCGGACCTAACTTCCGGGACCTCGGGCAAGCTGATCGGCGTATCCATCGGCACCGATGCCGCCCGACGCCGGGGTCGACGCGCCGCCGGCGCTGCAGTGGCTTTCGGATCGGCGCCGGGGTCTTTGGTCGCCATCGGTAACAACGCAGGCATTTGCCCGAGCTCGTCGGAACTCATGTATTAGAAAACTCCCGTTGGTCTCATGTAGCGACCACACAGCAATCGAGGCCCGGTCTGGAGCGGCTCGCCAAGGCGATACTCAAGTCCGATCTGGTTGACGGATAGCGCCGTCGCGGCGGTCTGGTTTCCGGTTCACGCTGAAGATCGTCTCAGGAAACCTGTCGCCTCGGGGATCAAGCACCCAGGCACTGAAGCGGCAGATTGCGGAAAAACAGACGACCAGCGCTTGACGGCCGGCACTGTACTGGAAACGCAAACAGGTGTCACGTGGGGCCAGGCAGGTTTTCCAGCGCTGTTCAGCGCGGTTGTTCTGGCAAGCAGAGGCGCACGCACGGCGACAGGGCTGCAACAAGCGAGCAGCCCCGTACTCGCCTAAAAACTTTCAGCGAACGCGCTTCACCAGCGTGGTGCGATTAGAGCCATCGACGCGCAAACGCCAACTATTGAAAGCGCCCGGCGAAATGGTCACACCCGGATTGTCGATTTCCTTCGAATCGGCGCGATCGTTCTCGGCCTGTTCCCAGACCATGCCGTTGTCGAGCACGAATTGGGTACTGCCGCTCCAGCCGCTGAAAGAGCCGGTGATCCGCGAGCTGATTTCTTCACGGCGGGCATTCTCAAAGCCTGCGCGCGATTCTGGCTTGACTGGACTCGTGTCCGAAGCTGTCTGGCCTTGCGGCGCTGCTGCGGCGACCGCGGGATCCGCCAATCGCACACTACGAGCCACCCAGGCATTCAGCGCTGTGAGTTCGGCCTCAGAGAGCTTGTCCAGCCCAGCGTCCTTAAAATCCTTCGCGCTCATGCGCTCTTCCAGCGAAGAAAACCTCGTGCTCTGCGCCGTGGCTAGCGAGGCGCAGCACATGAGCAGACAGGCGATGAACAAATGGCGCATGGGCGAAGTCCCGATGATGAGCCGCTAAGTCTATCAGGCTGCGACGATGCCTCCAGCGATCCAGATTGGTGCATTCAGACGACAATCGGTCACGTAAGCACCATACCTCAGGCGCTAAACTGCCGCCCCCTTGCGATGGTGGCTGTCCAAATGTCCTTTTTACGATTCATTAGTGCCGGCTCGCTGGCACTGGCTGCCAGCGCCGCGCACGCTGATGCCACTTATCACCCGCTCGCTAATGGCGGTTTCAGCCAGGATTGGAGCAATACGGGACTGATCACGACCGATAACATCTGGACCGGCGTGCCCAGCATCGAGGGCTATCGTGGCGACGGTTTAACCGGCTCCGCCGGCACCGATCCGCGCACCATCGTGGCATTCGGCGCGACGCCACTGGATGTGAAGGCCAACGTCACCAACGCCACTGCATTTATGTCCGGGGGATTAATCGAGGCTGAGTCTGGAGACGACGTGGGCACCAACCCCACGATCGCTTTTCAGGGCAGCGGCACGGCCGACGCGCCCTTTCTATTGCTGCGCTTGAACACCACCGGATGCACCAATATTCAGGTGGGCTACCTCCTGCGCGACATCGACACGGGCGAGACGATCGGAACTTCACAGCAGGTAGTGGTGCAGGGTCGCCTCGGCGAAAGCGCAAACCTGACGGAAATTCCTGGCACCTATGTCGCGGCAGCCAACAACAACGGCACCACGACTGGCGCGTTCACGTTGGCGATGGCCTATGAAAATCAGGCGCAGGTGCAGTTGCGTTGGCTCACCACCAACGCCCCGAACACTGATGCCATGATCGGCATCGACGACATTACGGTGATCGGCACCTGTACCGGCGGTGTTGACAATCCGCCCACCGTACTCAGCACCACGCCTGCAAATAATGCGACTGGGGTCGCGCCAGATGCCAACATCCTGGTGCAGTTCAGTGAGGCCGTCACCACCGATACCAACTGGTTTGCGCTCACATGCGCACAAAGCGGTCCGGTGCTGGTGGCTGAGACCGGTGTTGGTTCGACGCGCACCTTGAATCCGGTCGGTACGTTGACCCTCGGCGAGGTCTGTACCGCGGGAATTATCGCGGCCCAAGTCATCGACATTGACGGCACGCCGCAAGCGATGGTCAATGACTATTCCTTCCAGTTTACGGTTCGGGCCGATACCGTCCCGACCGTGACCAACACCTCGCCGGGCAGCAACGCCACCAATGTGTCCTTGTCGAGCAATATCAGCGTTAGCTTTAGCGAACCGGTCACCGTCAGCGGTAACTGGTACTCCGTCAATTGCGCAACCTCCGGTGCTCATCCGGCCACAGTGAGTGGCGGTCCGACGACGTACGTGATTGATCCGACAACCAATTTCGTGAACGTTGAGTTGTGCACCGTCGTATTGACCGGAAGCCTGATTCTGGATCAGGACGGCACGCCAAATCCGGTTGGTAGCGATTACACCTTCAGCTTTACCACCATCGGAACGTCGCTCGACTACTACCAGGGTGTCGACACCTCATCGCCAGCCGCGTTGCGGACCTTCCTGCACAATCTGATCGATGATCACACCGCCTATCGCTACTCGATCGGCACCAACACCTGTGACGAGCAGTCGCCGACGACACAAGCGTGTGATGTGTGGGACATCGTGGAACTGACCGAGCAGGATCCGACCGAATCGAACAAGGTCCTCGACGTTTATCGCAACCGCAAATACGTGAAGATTACCGATCGCTCAGGAAATACCGGGCCGACGACTTACAACCGCGAGCACACCTGGCCGAACTCTTTGGGTTTCGGCGATTTGGGTGGGGTTGACGTCAACGGCAATCCCTTCTCGCCCTATACCGATGCGCACATGCTTTATGCCTCGGCTTCTGATCACAACAGTGACCGCGGCAACAAACCTTATGATGATTGCGCTGGCTGCACGAGCGTCAATGCGACCGATCTAAACCATGGCCGCGGTGGCCCGAGTTTCCCCAACTTATTTCGCCTGCCGGACGGCAATCAGGGTTCCTACGAGGTGTGGGTGGGCCGCAAGGGTGATGTCGCACGCGCGATTTTGTATATGGATGTGCGCTACGCGGGCGGCACGCATGCCAACGGCCAAGTCGAACCTGACCTGATCGCCACTAATAATCGCGCGCAGATTGTCGGCACCGGCAATGGCGTGATCGCCGCGATGGCTTATATGGGCATCCTCGACACGATCATCGCTTGGCACTTTGCGGATCTGCCGGACATGGGCGAAGTCAATCGCAACGACATCGTGTTCCGTTTCCAGGGCAATCGAAATCCCTTCATCGATCACCCGGAATACGTTGCTTGCATATTCCAGAACACCTGCGTCGCAGGTGAAGATTTATTCGCGAACGGCTTTGAGTAACCGCTGACGAGTGACTTTAAGTGCCTTGGCCGTCACAAGACGGCCAAGGCACTCAGCTAAAAATAATCCTCTAAACACCCGCTAGTTGCAGTTTCAACTGGCCGCCCGCGCCTCAAGCGCGGCAACCGCTGGCAGGGTCTTGCCTTCCAAAAACTCAAGAAATGCGCCACCACCGGTGGAGATGTAGCTGATTTGGTCCTGCACGCCAAATTTCTCGACCGCCGCCAACGTGTCGCCGCCGCCCGCAATCGAGAACGCAGACGAGGCCGCAATCGCCTGCGCAATCGCGCGGGTGCCTTGAGCGAAACTGTCGATTTCAAAGACGCCCACGGGGCCATTCCAAACCACCGTTCCGGCTGCGGCAATCAACTTGGCGTAGTCGGCTGCTGTCTTTGGGCCGATATCCAGGATCATTTCCTGTTCCGACACCGTGTCGATACCTTCGACGGTCGCTTTTACGTCCGCGCTCAAGGCCGTGGCGGTGACCACGTCCACTGGCAAGGGAATACTGGCGCCACGTATGTTCGCTTTGGCTTCGATCTCACGTGCGACGCCGATCAAGGCCGGCTCATGCAAGGAGCGCCCGACGCCATAGCCATGCGCTGCAATAAAGGTATTGGCGATGCCGCCACCGACGATGAGCTGATCGACTTTGTCGACCAGATTGTGCAGCAGGCTTAACTTGGTCGATACCTTTGACCCGGCGACGATGGCCAGCAAAGGCCGGGCCGGATGTTTCAATGCCTTGGACAAGGCATCGAGCTCGGCAGCCAGCAAGGGGCCGGCGCAAGCGATGGGTGCGTGCCGAATCACGCCGTGAGTGGATGCCTGCGCGCGATGCGCGGTGCCAAAGGCATCCATGACAAAGACATCGCACAAGGCTGCCATACGCTTAGCCAGTGCTTCATCGTCCGCTTCCTCACCGACATTGAAACGCACGTTCTCGCACAGCACCACTTCACCCGTCTCGACTTCAACAGCATCAAGCCAATCGCGCTGTAAACGCACCGGTTGCGCTAAATGCTGGCTCAGCCATTCGGCGACGGGGGCCAAGGACGCCGCCGCATCGAATTGACCTTCCGTTGGCCGTCCTAGGTGCGAAAGGACGAGCACGCGCGCGCCGGCATCCAGTGCCGCCCGTATGGTCGGCAGGCTTGCGAGCAGTCGTTGTTCGCTGGTGATCCTGCCATCTTTGATGGGCACGTTGAGATCTTCGCGAATCATCACTCGCCGCCCCGCGAGGTCAACTTCGCTCATGCGCAAGAAAGCCATTACCCGATCCCCCAACCGATTTTGAAGCAGAAATAGCACACGGCGGCAGGCTTGAGCCGGCACGATCACAGCGCATGGCACTTGAGCTTAGAATCACTTGGCACTCTTTGCGCGGCATCAGTGGTGCGGAAACGCCCACGCTTCGGGCATAGTGGGCGGGCGTTTACCGTTTACCCAAGGGGAAATCATGGGCCTGTTCGACTTCGTGCGCGGCATTTTTGGCCGCGGCAATCCTGACGACCGTCGAGTGAAGGCGCGTGCGCGGGTCAAACGCGGCACGCAGATTTTGATCATCGATGACTCGACCACCGTGGTCACGCTGTTGCGGCGCATGTTGGAGCAGAGTGGATACGAGCCACTGGAAGCCTTCGATGCCGAAAGCGGCATTCAGATGGCGCGACAAAATCTGCCGCGATTGATCTTTCTCGACATCGTGTTGCCCGGCATGAACGGCTTCGCGGCGCTGCGCACGCTGCGGCGCGACCCACTGACGGCGCAGATTCCTGTGATCATGATGAGCGGTAACGAGCAGGCGACGGAGCAATTCTGGGCGCAGAAAATCGGTGCCGATGATTTCATGAAGAAGCCCTTCTCGCGCCCCGAGGTCTTTGTGCGCGTCGATCGCGCGCTGGCCACGACCAAAGATCGCGTTTGAAAGCGCACTAGTCGACTCAGCCTATGCAAAGCCGTCGAACGCAGATTGTGTCGACTTAAGCGCACTTCAGCGCGTTTATCCTGGCTGAATCGGCCCCTGCCGGCACAGTTTTGCGTGGATCAGTTATCAAGGGTATTAACTGACCTGCGACTACACTAAGCCTATCGAGTGCGGATGCACTCTTTTCGAAGGATCTCTCAAAGCTCATGGCACAGCGCACCAAAGTCGGCCATTACGACATCATTGCCGAACTCGGTCGGGGCGGTATGGGTGTGGTCTACAAAGGCTACGAAGCCTCTTTGCATCGCCACGTCGCGATAAAAATGCTGTCCGAATCGCTAGCCGACGACACCAGCGTGGTTGAGCGATTCTTCCGCGAAGCGCGCAGCATGGCGCAGCTCAATGATCCGCACATTGTGCAGATCTATCTGGTCGGTGAAGACCAGGGCCAACCATTTTTCGCGATGGAGTTCGTTGAAGGCGAGTCATTGAGCCAGCGACTGAAGCGCGATCGGCAACTCGACCCAGTCGAGGCCTCGCGCATTTTGTTGCAAGTAGCGCAAGGGCTCGCGGCCGCCCACGATCGGGGCGTGATCCATCGCGACATCAAGCCTGCCAATCTGCTGATTACGCAGCGCGGTCTGATCAAAGTCGCAGACTTTGGCATCGCGCTTGCGACGCAGGATTTCAACAAGAAGCTGACCGGCACTGGCCAGTTTGTCGGGACGCCGGGCTATCTCTCGCCGGAAGTCTGCCTCGGCAAGCCAGTTGATCAGCGTTCCGACCTGTTCGCGCTCGGCATCGTCTATTTTGAAATGCTGACCGGGCAATCGCCATACAAAGATGAATCGCCACTCGGCATGATGCTGGAGGTGGTGCAGGCGGGCATTCCTGATGTGCGCGAAATCAATCACGCCATCGATCCGCGTCTGTCGCAGATTTTGCAGCGCATGGTGGCCAAAGATCCGGACGATCGTTACTCGGACTGCCATCAACTGATTTCAGATTTGATCGCCGCCGGCGTACTCGCACATGGCCCGATCACCCCGCCGCGCCCGATTGCAGCGCCAGTAATTGGCACCGTCGTGAATACGCCGACACCGCCAGAACTCAGGCGCCCCTCGTCCATTCAGCCGACGCCAGCGCCTGCGGTCGGCTATACCACCAATCCCTCGGCCGCGATGCCGGTCGCCGCTTCGCCTATGGTATCTGCGCCGCGTGTGGCAGTGGTTGAGACGCGGAAATCTTCGGCTCTGCCGTGGGCGATCGCGGTGGTTCTGCTGCTCAGCGCAGGAGGCGCTGGCGCTTGGTATCTGGGCGCATTCAAGATCGGCTTGTCCAGCCCGCAACCCGTGCTCGCTGCAAGTAACACATCTGCGCCGAGCGTAGTGCCGGTTGCGGACATGACGCCTGCCGCAGTGACGAGTCCGGCCGCAGCGCCCAAAGACCCGCAGATCGCCTCTGGGGCTGCTAGCGCCGCGACAAGCGACTCTGCCGCCGTTCTGGCGGCCCCGTCCGTGAGCGGCAATGTGGATAACCAGACGGCCACCACTGCAGTTTCGGCGCAGGGCAGTGCAAACCCAGAATCGCCAATGGTGCAAGCTGCGGTGCCGGCCGATGCGCTTGCGCCGGCACAGACGCGATTGCTTGAAGCCGCGCCAGGCCCGGCCTTGTTGGCAGAGAAAGCTTTCGTGCAAGCAAGCGCGCCGAGTGATCGCGCCAGTGCGCCTGAATTGGAGCAAAGCCCGCAGTCTCAAGCTATCGGCGCGCGTCTCGCGGATTTGCGCGACCAGCGCCTAGCGCGCCGCGAACAAGTTCCAGATCGCGCCAGTGGTGGCAACTATGCGCGCGCCAACAGCCTGCCGCCTGCGCAAGCACCGGCTCCAGCCTATACCGGCACACCGCGAGTGATCGTTATCGGGATTGGCGATGACGCCGTCGCCAGTCCGGCCGAGATGGCGATTGAGGACAGCTTGAGCGAGCGCGGCTTGGATATCGTCGATGAGGATCTGGTGCCAGCGCTGGCGCGTTTCGAGAATGGTGGCGAGCCCACGGTGGCGGCTTTAGTCGCAGCGGCAGCGCGCCATGCAGAATATGTAGTCGTGGTACGTGCCATACCGGTTGGTGAGTCGCAGCTTAGCTTCTACGGCGAATCGATGACTCAGTACACGGCTCGACTGCAGGTCGCTGCATACGACGTGCGACGCACCCGTAAGGTTGGTAATGGCTGGAATACGCAGGTCAGCTTCACTCATCTGAACGCCGATCCAAACACCCGCGAGGCTCTCGAACCCTTGCTCGCGCGCATCGCAGACAACGTCGGCGCTCCGCGCCGCGGCTGAAAGCAGAGCACTTCGGCGCGATGGCTTAAGCTATCGCGCTGTTGTCTAGCGCCGGCCTCCACAGATGGGCTGCTAGACTCCGCGACCTTTAAAGTCCGGGTCTAAAACCATGAGCTGGAGCATTGACGACGCGCGCCGCACCTACAGCATTGCGCATTGGTCGGATGGCTATTTCGATATCAATGCAGCGGGGCACTTGGTAGTGCATCCGCAGGCCGATGGCACGCACGAAATCGTGCTGTCGGACGTGATCGAAGCCGCTCGCCGCCGCGGAATGCGTATTCCCTTGCTGGTGCGCTTCCCGGAAATCCTGAGTGATCGCGTGGCGCGACTGCAGGGGGCCTTTTCGCGGGCGATGAGTGAGCGCAACTTTAGCGGTGGCTACACCGCGATCTATCCGATCAAAGTCAATCAGCAGCGCAATGTTGTCGAAGAACTGAGCCGTCATTGCGGTGAGGGCTTCGGCATGGAAGCGGGGAGCAAACCGGAACTCATGACAGTGCTCGCGATGGCGCCGCGCGGCATGGTGATTTGCAATGGTTATAAGGATCGCGAGTACATCCGGCTTGCGCTGATCGGACGCAAGCTAGGGCTGGATACTTGCATCGTCATCGAAAAGGCCAACGAGCTCCCTTTGGTCATCGAAGAGGCGGCCAAGCTTGGCGTGGAGCCGCTGCTGGGGGTACGTGTGCGTTTGGTTTCGATCGGCGCCGGCAAGTGGCAGAACACCGGTGGCGACAAGGCAAAGTTTGGGCTCATGCCACGACAATTGATCGAGCTGTCTACCGCGCTGGCCGCGGCGGGCTTAACCGATTCATTGAAATTGCTGCATTTCCATATGGGATCGCAAATCTCCAATGTGCGTGATATTGCGCAAGGCATGCGCGAGGCAGTGCGTTACTTCGCCGAATTGCACCGCATGGGCCACGCGATCACCCATGTGGATGTGGGCGGCGGCCTCGGCGTGGACTACGAAGGTACGCGCTCGCGCAGTTTTTGTTCGATCAATTACGGCATCGATCAATATGCGCAAAGCATTGTCGCGCCGCTGGCGGAGATCTGCGCGGAATACGGATTACCGCATCCGCGCGTGTTGACGGAGTCTGGGCGCGCCATGACCGCGCATCACGCGGTGCTAATTACTGACGTCACCGCGGTCGAGCGCATGCCGCAAGGCGATGCGCAGGCCGGCGCGGGTGGACACTCCACCGCACTCAAGCATTTGAGGGAGCTGCACGCGGATCTTGGCCGTCGGCCGCCGCTTGAGATCTACCAAGAGGCCCTGCATTACGCGCAGGAAGGCCAGACTTTGTTTGCGATGGGGCAAATCGATCTTACCGAGCGCGCGGCACTCGACGATGTCTATTACGCCATTGCGCATGCGGTGCATTTGCGTCTTGCCGGTGGTCATCGCGCGCACGCGCAAGCACATGAGGAACTCACCGAGAAGCTCGCTGATAAGTTCTTCGTCAATCTTTCGGTATTTCAATCGATGCCAGACGTTTGGGCGCTCGATCAGGTGTTCCCAATCACGCCAGTGGCTGGACTGGAGCAACCGCCGTTGCGTCGCGCCGTGCTCGAGGACCTAACCTGTGATTCCGATGGCCGCATCGATCACTATGTTGACAGCGAAACCGTGCAGAGCACGATGCCAGTGCATGCGCCGAGCGGCGATGTGCCCTATTACCTCGCGGTATTTCTCGTCGGTGCCTATCAGGAAACGCTGGGTGATATTCACAATCTCTTCGGCGATACCGACACCGTGTGCGTGCGTGCCAAAGCTCACGGCTTCACGCTGGAGGAACCGAGCCAAGGCGATACCACACATGAATTGCTGCAGTATGTGGGCTACGACATCGATCAATTGCGCATGATTTACCGCGCCAAGATCGGCGCGGCGAATCTTGAAACGGCAGATGCCAAACGTGTCGCCGAAGCACTCGAAGCCGGGCTCGGCGGCTATACCTATTTGCACGGAGAGGCATGATGAGTGATGCGCCACGCTGCGCATTCGTCGGCCTAGGCGCGATGGGCGAGCCGATGGCGCGTCATCTGGCATCGCGCGGTCTGCTCATCAGCGTGTGGAATCGCACGCGCGATCGCGCATATACGTTAGCCCACGAACTCAGTGTCGCGGCGCCACAAGCGCTGAGCGAGATCGGTGCCAACGCTGACATGGTCTTTCTGTGTGTCTCGGCAGATCAGGATGTACGCGATGTAGTCGCCGCGCTGCTGCCTGGTTTGCGTGCAGGCAGCATGCTTATCGACACCTCGACCGTATCCGCTCAAACCGCGCACGCGGTTGCAGCGGAGCTGAAAGCATCGGGCATTGGCTTTCTCGATGCGCCCTTGAGCGGTGGTGTGGAAGGCGCGCGCAAAGGTACTTTGAGCGTGATGGTGGGCGGCAGCGAGTCTGATCTGGCGCGCGCGCTACCGGCTTTGGAGTGCTTCGCGGGGCGGATCACGCGCATGGGGCCAGTCGGCGCGGGACAGGCGACCAAGGCGGTGAATCAGGTGATGATCGGTGGCATAGCCGAGGCCGTTTGTGAGGCACTGGCCTTTGCGGACGCGCTTGGATTGCCGCACGCGGATTTGCTCAAGGTGCTTGGCGCTGGCGCTGCGCACAGTTGGTTTCTCGACAAGCGTGGCGCAACCATGCTCAACGGCAACTTCGACGGTGGCTTCAAACTCGGCTTATTGCACAAGGACTTAGGCATTGTGCGCGAAATGGCCGCTGATTTCGGCGTGCGCTTGAGCACGGTGGAGCAATCCTTTGCCGACTACAGCACGCTCAAAGCCCAAGGCCAGGACGATCGTGAGATTTCCGCGCTGTATCGTCTCAAGCGCGCGCAGTTTGCGCCAAAGCGCGAAGTTTGACGCTTGAAGTGGCGCGTGCTGACTCCGCGCCTTGTCCCGTGGTTCTGGCTGTGTTTGCCCTTCGCGTTGCCACAAGCACTGTGGCTGCGGCGCACCGCGCGACGCCTGCCCCCAGCGACTGGCGATAGCTTCGGACGAGTGGGTGTGGGCGAGCCGCGACGTTTGTTGTCTCTCGGCGATTCCATTGTCGCCGGTGTGGGCGTGGATCTACTACAGGATGCGCTGCCCGGCCAGTTGGCGAATGCGCTTGCGCGCAGCGGCGGGTGGCAGATTGACTGGACCGCCATCGGCATCAATGGCGCAGATGCAAGTCAACTTGTTCGTGACGCCTTACCAGCGCTAGGAACTAATCAGTTCGACTTTATCTTTGTGTCGGTGGGCGTGAACGATGTCACGCGATTGACGCTGTTGAAGCAATGGTCTACCGCGATCGATTCGTTGTTGTCCGCACTCTGCCGGCATTCGCCCAATGCACGAATCATATTGGCCGCTGTGCCACCGATGCGCCAGTTCCCGGCGCTGCCGTGGAGCTTGCGCAAACTGCTCGGGCACCGCGCTGAACAACTAGACGACATCGGCCGCGAACGCGCCGCGCGCTTCCCGCAAGTCATCCACTTTTCGACTCCCCTGCCCGGCACCGATGCTTTTGCAGAAGACGGCTATCACCCCGGTGTGGACGCGTGCCGCGTGTGGGCATGCGCGACCGCCGATCAACTCAGAAAGGCAGCTTCAAGCGCGGACTGACCGCCAGCAATTGCGTGCGAAAGTCTTGCTGTATACGCGCCAAAGCATCGCCGTTGTCGGCATCAAATCGAAGGACCAAGCACGGCGTTGTATTTGAACAACGCACCAAACCCCAACCATCGGACCAATCTGCGCGAATACCGTCGATAGTCGTGATGCGCGCTCCATCAAATTTTGCGCGTTCACGAAAGCGCTCCATATAGCGATAGTGCTCACCCTCGACCATCTCGATCTTGAGCTCGTGCGTACTCACGCCCTGCGGCAGCTCATTGAAGATTTCGACTGCGTCGCGGCCGTCGGAGGCCAGAATCTCCAGCAAACGGCAGCCTGCATAGAGACCGTCATCAAATCCGTACCAGCGCTCTTTGAAGAAAAAGTGCCCGCTCATTTCGCCTGCGAGTTCCGCGTGCGTTTCCTTCATCTTTTTCTTGATCAACGAGTGCCCGGTCTTCCACATCACCGGACTTCCGCCGTGCCCGAGGATCACGCCCGACAAATGATTAGTGCACTTCACGTCATAAATGATCGAAGCACCTGGATTGCGCATCAGAACGTCGCGCGCAAACAGCATCAGCACACGATCCGGATAAATGATCTTGCCATCCCGCGTCACCACACCCAGGCGATCACCATCGCCATCGAAGGCGAGTCCGATATCCGCCTTCATCTGCTTGACCGAAACCACCAAGTCCTCGAGATTGTGCGGGTCGCTCGGGTCCGGGTGGTGATTCGGGAAAGTACCGTCAACATCGCAGTACAAAGGCACGACTTCACAGCCAATGGCCTCAAATAGCCGCGGCGCGATCGCACCCGCGATTCCGTTTCCGGCATCAATCACCACGCGCAATGGTGTTTCCAACTGAATATCGCCCGAGATTCGTTCGATGTAACTTTCGGCCAAATCCAATTGCGTCAGCGCGCCGCGACCGCGTTCTAGCCGGCCTTCAACGATTCGGTCATATAGCGCCTGGATTTCGTTCTCGGCGAGCGTGTCGCCGTCAACGACGATCTTGAACCCGTTGTAATCCGGTGGATTGTGGCTGCCGGTCACCATGACGCCGGAGCCCGCGTTCAGCTCTACGATGGCGTAATAGAGCAGCGGTGTTGGCACTGGACCCACGTCGATGACATCACAACCGGCCGCCAGCAAACCTTTGATCAAGCCGTCCGACATTGCCGGGCCGCTCAGACGGCCGTCGCGACCGACCACCACAGACTTCAAGCCCTTCGCGCGCACTTCAGAGCCTACGGCGTGGCCTATTTGCTGCGCAACCGATGGCGATAGCGTGGTGCCGACCACGCCGCGAATATCGTAAGCGCGAAAGATGCTGCGATCGACAGCCGCTTCGCGCGTGGCGGGCACCGGTGGTGGAGCTGCCTCGGCTGTCGGTTCCACCTGTTGGACGGCTGCGGCACGCCCCAATGCGCGCGGCGCCACGATGGGTTCGGCAGCCTCGATCAAAGCGCGTTCTGTTACGGTCGGCTCGCTGGATTCCGATCGTGGTCGGCGCTGTGTCAAGCGCTCAATCAGATCAGGTCGACGCCGCCAGATAACGATCAATACGCAGCCGATCAAGCTCGCCAATCCGGTGATCAGGTTGCCGAGAAAACTGCTGGGCCCGAGCAGAATGAATGGCTGCGGCGAGCGGGAGGCGACGCGCATCATGGTGCCGGCAATAGGACTGAATTGCTGCCCGGTGTCGCTCGCACCTTCAAGATATGCGCTCTCATTGCGCGTATCACCCTGCACCAATGCCAAGGCCAGGCCACCCTTGGGCATGTTGTCGAACAAATCATGCAGTGGCTGATAGTCAAGTTTCACAAGCACAAAGCCGACGACGTCTTTGCCTTCCAGCACCGGATTCACCAACACCAGTTCGCGTGCCGCGGGCGGCCCATGCACCTGCGCAGGCGCGGGCGCACCTATACGCGCAGCGCTGAGAAGCATTTCGGCGTTCGCGTAGCCAAATCCCGCCATATCGTCGCCAATGGCGTCGAGTACGTTCGCGCCGATGAAGCGGGCGTCGCGCACTTCGGGCATACCCTGGCGCAAGGCAGCCAGCGCATTCTCTGGGCTTTCCGTGGCGCCGCGAGAAAAATATTCTTTGATCGAAACATGCCGCAAGGCTTCAGAGAGCTTTCCCTGACGCTCAACCACATACGCGGCGATGGCATCTCGCGCACGGGTGGTGACTTGGCCCGCACTGTTGCCCGCCGATTCGGCACGAAATGCGCCCACTGCCTGAAACAGGAATAGCGCAGAAAATGCCAGCAACAGACCCAAGCCAACGGGTGCAAGCACACGCCGAGTGCCGAGCCTTGCGCCCACTGATGGACGCAAACGCGGGCCCGTAGCGCTGCGGTGCGGTGGTTGACTCATGATTTAGACGAAGCGTCAGTCACGTAAACCATCCCAGCAAGATCCGTCCATCACAGTGATCAATGCCGCCGCGTCAATCAGCGACGTCCCGTATGTCCAAAACCACCTTCACCGCGCGCAGTTTGCGCGAATTCCATCACCACGCGTAGCCGTGCTTGCAATACTGGCACCAGCAATAGTTGTGCAATGCGTTCGCCGGGCGCAATGGTAAAGCCGGTGCTTGAACGGTTCCAGCAGGAAACCATGATTGGACCCAGGTAATCAGAGTCGATCAGCCCCACAAGGTTACCGAGCACGATGCCATGTCGCGTGCCGAGTCCGGAGCGAGGCAGCACCAATCCGGCCACCGCGCAGTCACCTATGTGAATCGCCAACCCGCTAGAAATCAATTCCGACTGACCCGGTGCCAGGTGCACGGGAGCATCAATGCATGCACGCAGATCCAGTCCAGCCGAACCGACAGTCGCATACTCCGGCAGCGGCCACTCCTGCCCCAGACGTGCATCGAGCACGCGCACATCAAGGTCGATACGAGCAGGCATCATGGCGAAGCGGCAGCCGACTTGGACTTGATGCGATCGGCGACCAGGATCATCAAACGATCCGCTAACGCCCGCTTGCTGCCGTGGCCGAGGTCTGTATCGCCTGCGGCATCGAGAACGGTGAGCGCGTTGTCGTCGCAATCGAAAGCGACGCCCGGACCGACGCGATTTGCCACCACTAGATCCAGCCCTTTGGCGTGGAGCTTTCCGCGCGCATAAGCGAGTACATCATCGGTTTCGGCAGCGAATCCGACCATCAACGGACGCGGTGACATCGCCGCGACCTCGGTAATGATGTCCGGATTGCGTATCAATTCCACGGCCCAAGTGGCCGGGCCTTTCTTGATCTTGCCGGGCGCGCGCGTTGCCGGACGATAATCCGCCACCGCCGCCGTACCGATATAAGCATCCGCGCCGACGCAAGCCTGCAACACGGCCTCGCGCATCTGCGCCGCGCTGCGCACGTCAACGCGCCGACTGCCGAGTGGTGTCTCCAAATGCACCGGGCCCGCGATCAAATCCACTTGCGCACCGGCCGCCAGCGCCGCTGCGGCAATGGCGAAACCCATCTTCCCAGAACTACGGTTGCCGAGAAAACGTACAGGATCTAAATCTTCATAGGTCGGTCCCGCACTGACCACAATGCGAAGACCACGCAGTTGCATCGTGGCTTTGCTAGCGATGACGTCGAGGATCTGGCTCGCTTCCCACATTCGTCCGGCGCCAACATCGCCACATGCCTGATCTCCGCTCGCCGGACCAAGCACATGCACCCCGCGGTGCTTCAAGGCGGCGATATTGTCCTGGACGCTGGCGTGCATCCACATCTGTTGGTTCATCGCAGGCGCCAGATAGACCGGCGCGGCGCTGGCGAGGCACACCGTAGTGAGCAAGTCATCGGCGATACCCGCGTGCAGACGCGCAATCAAATCCGCAGTCGCCGGCGCGATTAATAATTGCGTCGCCCAACGTGCCAGTTCGATATGACCCATTGCCGCCTCGGCCGCCGGATCCCACAAACTATTGCGCACTGCGCGGCCCGATAAGGCCTGAAAAGTCGCTGCACCGACAAAGTGCTCAGCGGCGGCGGTCATGATCACCTGTACCTCGAAACCGCGTTCGCGCGCACGCCGCACCAATTCGGCGCATTTATATGCCGAAATGCCGCCGCCGACGCCAAGCAATAGTCGCAGGTTCGAGTCAGGGATCAAACGTCGTTCCTCAGATAGAAAAGAATCCGTGTCATCACACGTCAGAAATTTCCGATGCCTCATGACGGGGAAAGACTACCGGAAATCGGGAATGTCGCCGCCGCAACTAACGACATGGTCTGCGCAAACTGCGATCCCTTCCCATGAAATCGAGATAACTATGTCAACGCACGCCCCCATTCACACGTGGCCCGCAGACGAACGTCCGCGAGAGCGTCTGCAACAACTCGGCGCGGAACGGTTGACTGATGCCGAACTTCTGGCCTTGCTGCTGCGCACCGGAACGCGCGGCCGTAGTGCGCTCGACATTGGACGCACCCTATTGCAAGAAATCGGTGACCTGCGCTCCCTACTGAGTGCGCCCGCGGCCGCATTGCCAGAAAAAATCGGCGTTGGACCCGCGAAATGGGCCAGCCTACAGGCTGCGGCGGAGGTTGGCAGACGTTTGCAGGGCATGAGCTTGCGCCGCGGACAATCCATTGGCGCACCCAGTGATGTACAGGATGCGATGCGCGCGCGCCTGCGTGATCGCCAAAATGAAGTCTTCTCGGCGCTCTTTTTGGATGCACGCCATCAGGTGATCGCGGTAGAAGATTTATTCAACGGAAGTTTGACCGGTGCTGCGGTGTATGTGGGCGAAGTGGTCAAACGCGCGTTGCGCCTCGGCGCCGCAGCCCTGGTGGTGGCCCATAACCACCCGTCGGGTGTGGCCGAACCCAGCGCAGCCGACCGCGAGATTACCGAGCGCTTGCGCCAAGCCTTATCGCTTGTCGAGATCCGCTTGCTCGATCATGTGGTGGTTGGCGATGTGGACACGGTGTCTTTTGCCGAGCGCGGCTGGCTCTAACGAGTTTCCAGCACCAGTGCCAAGCGTTGTGGCGCACTCGTATACTGCTGGCTCGCCGCCTTGATGTAGAGGCTTGGGAATACGCATGCCAGCCGAGTTTGTTGCCGCGCTGCTGGATCTGGACCGGCAATTTCCAGCCGATGCCACTGAGCACCGTGTGCGCGATTTGCGCTACGCGAGTACTGCGCTGCGCGAGCATCGCCCCGATCTATCGGCGGTGATGCACGATGTCGGGAATTCTTGCCTTGCCCATTTCGGTGAGCAATACGCGAGCTTGCTGCGACGCACGCAAGACGCACTTGCGTTGAGCTTTGTACGCATGTCGATGCGTCATGGATCGTGGGCGCGAGATCTGCACGAGTATCACAATGAGATGCATGCGCTCGAATTGCTGAACGGACGCTTGTCGCGTATGCGCATTGAGATGGGCTGGCAGGCGCTGCCGATCACCGATTGGTTACTGCTGTCGCTGTTCGCCACCTGCCACGATCTGCGCCAGCGTGAATCGGTGGGCTACTGGCATGAGATCGGCGCCAACGAGCGCGCCAGCATCGCCGAGACCTTTCGCATTCTCGATAGCGTTGGATTCTCGCGTGAGCAGGACCGGGAATTCTATATCTGCCTTGGGCTGATGATCGCCGGATCGACCTTCGATGCCCGCGTCTCGGCGCCCAATCCGTTCAACACCGCCGATCACGCATCCTCGGGCGGCTCGCTAGCACCAAAATTAGTGTCTCAACTGGCAGATGGCCAAGCACCGGAAGAGTGGGATGACATTCTGCAACGTCGAGCGCGGTTGATGTTGATTGCTGCCGATCTGGACACGGCCAACGTCGGCGAACCCTTTGTCTCGCTCGCGAGCAGCGCGGTGCGCTTGGTACAAGAACGGGAGAAGCGCGCGGGCCGCGCCCTAAATGCGACTGAATCGGCACAACCGGTGTTCGACTTTTTGACCGATGGCCAGGAGCGCTATTTCTTTGAATTGCACCGCTTCGTGTCGCCGATAGGATTGGACGTCTTTGGGGGCGGCAAACAAATCAATGAAGATAAAGTTCGGCGTCAAAGCGAATTTATGCGTCAGCTTTTTCCCGGCGGTCCACGGCCTGGGTGTACCGGGCAACACATCATCGACGCTTTCTTGCTGTCAGCCGATGCGATTGGCTGAACGGATGTCACGCACTGAGGTCGACTGGGGTGAGTGATTCAAAGCCCACCGGCGTGGATATGCCAGATCAAAGCATGTCAGCGGCTGCGGCCGCGAAAACTGGCGGATTCTTGTTTATCCCGGTCTCGGGCGGCACCGGCAGCGGGGAATTTCAGCGCGCGCGACTGCTGGCTCGGGCCGCGCAGGTTCGTTTTCCATGGTTGCCGGTCGCGATCGCGGCGGAAGCTAAAGCATTGGCCGCGGCGAGCGATCCTGGCGTGACTGGCTTTGACTTGCCGGGATCACCTACACGCAGCAGTAAGCAAGTCTGCGATCTCATCGCGAGGTTAGGCCCGGCTGTGGTCGTGTTCGACAGCACGGCGCGCAGCGTTCAGTTGCGCGCGGCGCGGCGGTGCGGCGCGCGCGTGGTGTACTTGAGTTCGCGGCCGTCAGCGCGTGGGCGCGGCTTCAAAATCAGCGCTCTGCGGCAATTGGATGAGCACTGGTCGGTCGAACTCGGTCGACCCGGAACTATCCCCAACCGCTGGCAGCGTGCGATCTCGCGATTTTTTCCGCACGTGCTCTGGCGCCCCTTGGGCGTGCTATTTGAAGAACCGACGGCAGAACAACTTTCTCCTGATCTCGCGGCATGGATGGCGCTTGGACCCTATGCCTTGTTCTGTCCCGGCGGCGGCGGCGGCAGCGTCGATGGCTTGAACGCGACTGAAGGTTTCGCACAAGCTGCGCGCACTTTCGTCAAAGCGACGAACGCGCGCGCACTGGTGGTGCATGGCGACTGGGGTGGAGATCGGCGCGTCGAAACCCCGTCAATGATCGAAGTTGGCCTGCAAGGTAATGGCGAGTTGATGAGTCTGATGATCAATGCGCGCTTTGCGGTGATCGGAGCGGGCAGCCTCTTGCTACAGGCCCTAGCGCTCGGCGTTCCGACCATTGCGACGGCACTGGCACGGGATCAACCGGCACGCTTGCAAGCGCTGGCAAAGACTTTGGCGGTAATGGCGCCTGAGCCCACACGCGCCGATCTGTCCGAGTTCGCGTGCGCTCTATGGACCGATCCGGTGGTGCAATTGGAACTGGTGTCGCATGCGCGACTTTTAGGCTTGCGCAATGGCCTTGATCACGCGATCGAGGTACTCGGCGCGCTCGCTGGTGCGACTTGATCGGCTATTTGCCGACCACTTCTCCGTGCATTTTCGCGAATCGGGCAAGCAAGGCGTTCTGAGTGCCAAGCGGGATCTTGGCCTTTTTCAGGCCGATTTCCATATCTTCAACGAACCAGTTGAATTCACGTCCAGTGATGGCCATGCCACTGTGCGCGTCTTCCATGGACAAACCGGTGTATTCGCACGGGCCATCGGCCACGAAACAGAATTGTTCGATCAGGCGTTCGCGCAAGTACGGGAAGTCGGTTTCAGTGAATAGGCCATTGATTCGCTTATCCGTTTTCAATTCCACCAGAATGGCATCGACCGCCCGCTCAATGCCTTCGCGCGCGCCCAATTCTTGGTACAGAGTGGCGTTGCTCGTGCCCGCAACGCCTAAGCCAATAATGGCCATCCAAACCCGAAAAGCTTTCATGGCGATCCCTGCACGCTAAAGTAGTAGCCCGTTTGATCATCAATGCCACCAATGGATCCTAAATCCACATAGGCCACGGCGAAGTGCCAGTCCTTATTAGGAAACCACGCGATGAAAAGGTCTTTCCATTCGTCCTCGGACGCAAACGCGAGCGCGTCCGGTTTGGATTTGTACTCGGCGCCGATTGCGATAGTGCGACTGACGAACACAGCAAGGCTGCCTTCTGCCCGGATCGAACGCGCGTTGGAGAATCCGAGCAGGCCAAGTTGATGCGAGGCGCTGGAGCGCACGGTGAGATTGGCCAGCGTGCGGCGGCCAGCAATGCCATCGAGCCAAAGACGACTTGCAGCCAGGTAGAGATCGACGCCGCTGGTGTCATCTGCTCCAAGCTCGGTCACGAGATGACGGTCGCGCGAGTTGCGCCACTGCATACCTACCGACACTTGCGGCCAATCGCCATAGAGCAAATCTCCACCCAGACGCAGTTTTGCCGAAATCACATCGGTCTCAACACGAACTTCAGGCCGGTCGCGCATGAACAGCAATGCATCCAGACCCAGCGATAGGCGCGCCGCAGATAATTCCATCCGATCCCCCCAACCGACTGCAACGGACGCGACTCGCAAGTCGAAATCGTCGCTTGCGACATGGCTCAAACTGGCGCTGACATCCCACTCGCCCTCCGAGCCGTGACCTCCAATCACCGCCCACGGCACGAGTCCACCGCCGGCAGCGCCATCAATCGACGACAGGCCCCCGGTGCCAAGCAATTTGCCCTCACCCCCGGCAAAAACCGCGGTCGAGCAAATACAGAGGCAGGCAAAGATCATAAAGGCGCGCACTACACTCGCTCGGCTACAGTATCGGGCTTCATTGTAGCTGGGCTTTTTCGATGCAAACCTATCTTGTTGGCGGCGCCGTGCGTGATCGCCTCCTGGGCTTGGCTCCGATTGATGATGACTATGTGGTGGTCGGCGCCACGCCGGAAGATATGACAGCGCAGGGATTTCGTCCTGTCGGTGCCGATTTCCCGGTGTTCCTGCATCCGCACACGCACCAGGAATATGCGCTCGCGCGTACCGAGCGGAAGTCCGGGCGCGGCTATTCGGGTTTCATTTTCCATACAGGCTCCGATGTCAGCCTAGAAGATGATTTACGCCGTCGCGACTTCACCATCAATGCCATGGCACAGACTGCAGACGGTGCAGTAATCGATCCATACGCTGGCCGCAAGGATTTAGAGGCGCGCGTGCTGCGACATGTATCCGCGGCCTTCGCCGAGGATCCGCTGCGGGTCTTGCGAGCGGCACGCTTCCTGGCGCGATTTGCGCCCCTAGGCTTCGTGCTGGCGCCCGAGACGCTGGCGCTTATGCGCAAAATGGTCGACGACGGCGAGGTGGATCATTTGGTGCCCGAACGCGTCTGGCAGGAAACCCGGCGGGCATTAATCGAAGCACAACCCAGCGTATATGTGCGTAGCTTGCGCGAATGCGGCGCGCTTGCGCGACTATTTCCGGAGGTGGACCGGCTCTACGGCGTGCCGCAGCGCGCGGAATACCATCCCGAGGTGGACACCGGCGCACATTTGGAGTTAGTGCTGGACCAGTGTCCATTGCTCGCCGAGGGCGATGACCAAGTCGCCTTTGCCGCACTGCTGCACGACCTTGGCAAGGGACTCACACCGATCCATGAGCTTCCGCGGCATATTGCCCACGAGGAACGCGGCGTCGAGCCTGTTCGAGCGCTCTGCGCGCGACTGAAGGTTTCGGCCGAACACCGCGATTTGGCTGTTCTGGTTTGCAAAAATCATCTGCTGATGCATCGCTTCAGCGAGTTGAAGCCGGTTACCGTGCTGAAACTGATCGAGCAACTCGACGCGCTGCGGCGGCCAGAGCGCACGCGCCGCTTTGTTCTAACCTGCGAGGCCGACCATCGTGGCCGTCTGGGGCTGGCCGACCGCCCGTATCCGCAGGCGCAGCAGTTGCTGGCCGCTGTGGATGCCGCGCGCAAAGTATCCACCGAGGAAATTCTCGCGCGGGGGCTGATCGGACCTGCCGTCGGCGAGGCACTGCGTGTCGCACGCATCGAGGCCATTGCCTCGACGCTCGAAAAGACCTGAGAACCCGGCTTAATAGCCGTCTGCGGCATCCGCCAAGCGTGGCAATCGCCAATCTACGGGCAGCAGTCCGCGTTTCTTCAAATACTCGTTCGCGCGCGAGAAATGCGCACAACCGATGTAGCCGCGATAGGCTGACAACGGCGAGGGATGCGGCGCGCGCAAAATCAAATGGCGGCTGCCGTCAATCAACTTGGCTTTCGCCTGCGCATAGCTTCCCCAGAGCATGAATACCAAACCGTCTCGATGCTCGTTGAGCAAGCCAATCACGCGATCGGTGAACACTTCCCAGCCGCGTCCTTGATGCGCACCGGCGCGACCCTGTTCCACAGATAGCACCGCGTTCAATAGCAACACGCCGCGATCGGCCCAGGTTGTAAGGCAGCCGTGCGTCGGAATTTCCAATCCAAGATCACGTTTTTGCTCGGCAAAGATATTGGCGAGTGAGGGTGGAATGGCGACACCGGCCGGAACGGAAAAACTGAACCCGTGCGCCTGACCCGGCCCGTGATAGGGATCTTGACCCAAGATCACCACCTTTACGCGATCAAATGGGGTGCGATCAAAGGCCGCAAACATCGCTGATCCTGGCGGATGGACCTGCTTTCCCCGCGCTTTTTCGGCGCGCAAAAATGCGCTCAAGGCCTGCATCGTTGGGGCGCTGAGCTCAGTTTGCAGCCGTGATTTCCAGCTCGGTTCGAGCCGGATTTTGTCTACAGGATCTGCTGTCATTCTTTGCCGCGTGCCTGCGCGCGCAAGCTTTGCGCCACGCGCAACTGGAAGGAAATCTTGGTAATCAGTAGGCGTTCTTCGGTCGGCTTTTGCACCAGATCATTGGCGCCTGCGTGCAGTAACGCCGTCTGATTCGCCGCATTGTCGTCCCCAGTCATCACCAGGATGGGTAGATAACCCTTGCCATAGGCAAAACGTCCCCGCACCACGTCTAGCAGATCGCCGCCGGTAAGATTGCCTTTGAGATACACATCGGTCAGCACGATGTCGGCGCCCGGCGCGCGACCTTCGGCGGCGGCCTTGTCGAGAATCTCGATGGCTTCCTCGACGCTGACTACGTGATTCACCTGCAGCCCGTGTTTTTCCATCATGCGCCGCGTTGCGACGGCCACCACGCGACTGTCCTCGACGTACAGCACCTCGCCCTTGACCTTGCCTTCCGGGCGGATATAGCCGCGGATGAAGGTACTGAGTGCCTGTGGGCCCAGCGATTTATCGAAATAGTCAGTGACGTCGACTGAAAGATCGCGATTGATCAGTCGTTCGTGCACATCACCAGACACCACCACAATCGGGATGTAGGCCTGTGGCGAGTGCTCACGGATATAGCGAGCTAGCTCCATGCCATCGAGATCTGGCAGCCGCAGCGCCGTGGTCACCAAATCCACCACGCCCAATGCCAGATGCTGTTTGGCTTCTTCGGCGGTGCTGCACGCCAGCACACGCACGCCCGGCAAGTCCTGTAACAGGAGTTGCTCGATAATCTTACGGACCACCTTGGACCCGTCCACGACCATCACGCGCGGGTTGTCGCTGGTGATATGTCGTGTGACCGATACTTCCATGCGCGGCTCCCCCTCCGTGCGTGCCAAGCGTGAGTGTCTAACGCGGCACAGCTTCGCGAAGGTGGCGCGCGCTGGCCACCAGCGCACCTAACCACCCAAGCAATGCCCCATAAGCTGCCAGCGCCAATGCACCGCGCCAGCCCGGTCCGCCGATTTCCACGGCAGCCCCGTAGCTTAGCGTAAGCCGATCAACGGCGGGTTGTACGGCGTAAATGCCTAAGTAGACCAAAGCGAACGCTAATAGGGCGCCGACCAGTCCATACCAAAGACCGATATAGAGATAGGGCCGACGCACATGAGCGTCGGATGCACCCAGCAGCTTGAGCACCAAAATCTCGTCGCGCTTCAGCGAAATTTCTAAGCGGATGGTGTTTCCCACCACCAGCAATACCGCGATGGCCAGGATCGCGGCGCCATATAGAATGATCACTCGCGCCAGATCCAACAGGCTTTCCAGACGCTCCAGCCAGCGCTTGTCGACTTGTACCCAATCGACTTCGGCGCGGTTGCTGAGTTCCTGGCGGAATTCTTCGAGTCGCGCGGCACCGGCCGGGCTCAGTTGCACAATCACCAAGGCCGGCATCGGGTTGGCGTCGAGTGCCGACAAAGCGTCCGCAAAATCGCTCATGCCGCGTAACTCGGCGAGTGCGTCATCGGGTGAGCGCACCTCGGCTTTGGCAACTTCGGGGCGAGCATCCAGCGTGTCGGCAAGTTCTAAAGCACGCTCGACAGGTTCGCCGGCCGCGAGGAAAACCGTGAGATCGCCACTCGGCCGCCAGGAGACCGCGGCCCGATCGATCTGGTCGAGCGCCAGGAATCCGAGCGCCGGCAGTACCAATGCGACTGCTATCACGCCCAAGGTGAGCAACTGGCCCCAGGGGTCGCGCCATAGGCGTACCGCGCCATAGCGCAGCCCGTTTAAGTGCGAGCGAGCCCAGGCCCGCCGTGGTTCGCGCCGGGCGGGGCCGAATGCGGTCGGCTCAGAGACTTCGTCCATACCATTCCTCCGGATGGAAGTCGTCGATCATGCGGCCACCGTCGAGAACCAAAGTGCGTTTGCGCATACGCTGGATCAAGGGGAGATCGTGGCTGGCGATCATCACCGTCGTTCCCTGCTCTTTCAGCGCCACGAACAGCGCCATGATTTCGGTCGCCAGTTTTGGATCCAGATTGCCTGTCGGCTCATCGGCCAGCAGTAAGCGCGGCTTGGCGACCATCGCTCGGGCAATCCCCAGCCGTTGCTGTTCGCCCGTGGACAATTGGCTTGGCAAGGCGAACTCGCGGCCGCCAAGTCCCACTTGCTCTAAAGCGCGCGCCACGCGTGGCGCAATATCGGCGGCGTGATAACCGTCTAGCACCATCGGTAGCGCAATATTGTCGTAAGCGTTTCGATCTACCAGCAAACGGTGATCCTGAAACACCAAGCCCAGCCGCCGGCGATAGGCCGGCAAATGGCGCCGTCGTAGCTGCGAAAGGTCCTGACCAAAGGCTTCGATACGCCCCTCGGTGGGCCGCTCGATCAGCGCCAGCAAGCGCAGCAAAGTGCTTTTGCCAGCGCCCGAATGTCCCGTGACGAACATCATCTCGCCCGCATCGACGTCGAAACTGATCCCGCCAAGTGCCTCTCGGCCCTCCGCGTATCGTTTACCGACTCCTTCGAAGCGAATGGACATGGCTCAAAATCTGATCGATGGGCGAGCGCGATTATGCGCAATGCGCGCGCAAAAAGAGCCCAACTTGCAGGATCAAACCGGCAAGCATTTTCTAGGTGCTGCTCGGCAGCGTGTCATCCGCATCGAACTCCAGGGTGCGGCGTTCACTCGCGCGTGCGCCGAGACCGACCACGCACAAACTGCCTTCGGCGATCCCATCGATACCGAAGGCCTGATCCAGCTCAATTTCGTTGATCGCGGCCGTGATGAAGGCACCCAGACCCATCTCCGTGGCGATCAGGAACAGATTTTGTGAGAGTGAACCACGGTCGGCGACAACGCGTAGACAGCCAAGCGTAATGTCACCGGATAATGCGGCGATTCATCGGGGCCGAGGTGCGCAATCATGCTTGCGGCGCCTGATTCGAGTGCGATCGGTTGCTGCTCGATCAGTGCCAGCGCGGCGTTGTAAATTTGCGCACGCGAGACGGTACCGGCCAAGCCTGGGACGGTCGCGCTGTTGATCAGCGCTTGCGCAACCGCACGCGCTTCAGTCAATCGCCCCTGGTAGGCCAAGCTTGTAATGGACCGCGTACGTGTCTCGAACGCATAAACCGCACCCACGCTAGACCCGTCAATCTGTTGCGCTGCCTCCGCCTCAGCGAAGCGTTCCTGGAAACTATAGACATCGGATAATCCAAAGGTTACCGGGCGCGGGTTGAATCCAATACCAGCCTTGAATGCCTCCTCCGCGGCAGGCGCATCTCCACCCCAAAGCTGGCAATAGCCCTTGTAGTGGCCAGCGACGAAGCGCTTTGGATCGCGGCTATTGAGGGCTTGGTCGAACAGCGGAATCGCCTCAGGGCAGCGGTTTAAATCCTGCCACAGCACCAACGCCGCGTTATTTTGACCCGAGCCCAAATCCGGATATAGGCTCGCGTATTCCGTCCACAACTGCACGCTGCGTTCTGGATCCTCGGCCGAGGCCAACACGGCTTCCACGAAAACGCGCTCGCGCTGACTGAGACGACCACTGAGCGCGGCGCGCGGCGCGCGGCGGGGATTCCCTCGCGATAACGGCCACTCGGCAGATGCATGGCCGCGATCGTGGCGTGCGCCATCGCGAACTCTGGATCAAGCTCGACAGCGCGTTCGAACATAGCATTGCATCTTCGGGCTTGAGTTCTTGGTACAGCTTGCGACCCACCGAGTAGGTGCGCCGTGCTTCCAAATTGGCGGTGGTCGCCGGGATCAAGGGCGGCGTGACTGCCAATAAACAAAGCTAACTCGCCAAAAAATTGCGAGGGGCTGATGAGCTTGTCTGGCATGCCATCGCCGAACTCTAGTTGCACTTGGCCACTTTCGACCACAAACATATTGCGACCGAGTTCGCCGCGCTTGAAGATGGATTCCCCCGTATGCGCACTCAGCGCGGTTCCTTGACTGCGGAACATCGCGAATTCTGGCGCCGATAGTTATCGCGGCAATAGCAATGCCCGCGGCCGGCTGCTGGCAAGTTCGAGCACATCGGAGGGCTGCGGAATTTTATTATGGACGCGGGACATGCTGTTAAAGTCAGCTTGAGACCGCCCAATACTATCCCGCAAAAATCTCGCGCAACCTAAACGCGATTCGCGTTTGCGATTCGAATTGAGGCTCGACAACGCGGTCCAGTTGGGCGTTTTCCACCGAGATATGCGTGGCGCGGTCTCGCTTTAACGAAAACTCTGAACAAGTCCGAACCCTTGCGACACATCGATGGGCCGTCATTTCCGATGGCGCAAGTCATTGAAAATGAGACACAAGACGAGGCATTTTTGGGCTTCTGTGAGCAGTCGAGGATGGATTTCCTAGCTCTGCTTGATCATTGGCTTTCTGTGATTGCTGCGCGTGCTTGCCAACGCGTCACCATGGCCGCATCGCCACGATCGCTCGCAGCATCGGCCAACCATTGCGCGATTCGGCGTGTGCGCTCGTGGCTTTCTCCGAGCGCCTTGGCACAGCGGCCATAAGCGTCTTCCAGGACCGAGAGCGCGCGCGGGTCCCCGGCTTGTCGCAGTGCATCGCCCTGATTGCCTAAGAAGATCGCCGTGTAGTAATGGCTCTTGCCGAGCTTTTTCTCGGCGTCTTCGACAATCTGCCCATAGGCCGCCACAGCGGCCGGGAAGCGCTTCTGCGTGAGATAGAGCTTGGCGAGGTTGTTTCGCGCCACCAGTGCTTCGGGGTGATCAACGCCACCGGTGCGGCCGTAGCCTTCAATGATGGCTTGATACTCAGCTTCGGCGGCCTCTGGGCGTCCGCGCTCTTCGTGCAATACGGCGCGCATATTGCGCGCAAGACGCACGCGCTCGTGGTCCTGACCGAAGAGCGTCGTCTGCACGCGGATGGCGTGATCGAGCATTGGCTCAGCCTCGTCGAAGGCATGTCGGTCGATCAGCACCTTGATGAGATTCATCGATGTGGCCACAGTTTCGACGTTGTCTGGGCCGAAAACGCGCGTTTCGCTGGCCATCACTTCGCGCAGAATTTTTTCGGCCGCGGCGCCCTTCCCTTCACTGTCGTAAATGACAGCGACTTCGGCGCGCAAGCGCATCACCGATGGGTGGTCGGCACCGAGTGCCCGTGTCTTGTCGTCGATCAGCCCGGCAAGCTCGCTGCGAGCTTCATCGAAGCGGCCAAGATCGGTGAGAGCCACGACCCGATTGGTGTGCGCGATATAGGCAACTGGATGCGTGCGTGGCAACGTCGATTCCGATAACGCGCGGTCAATGGTGCCAAGCGCTTTCTCGAAGTCCCCGCGCACGATATCGGCGCGCACACTTTGTGTCGCAACGGCGAGCTTGATTTCAGGCGGTGTGTGCTGGCCCCGTATGCGCGATTGGATGTCGGAAATTTGTGCCTCCGCGGCATCGGTACGTTCCAAATCCAAAAGGACACCAGCCTCGGTGGTATCGAGCCGTAGCACTTCTGGCGCGTTCTCGGCATAGCCGCGACGCGCAGCGTCCTGCCCGGCGGCAACTTGCACCAAGGCCGCTTCAAAATCGCCCAGATTACGAAATATCTCGACCAGAATCTCGCGAATCCCGGCCTCGACCTGTGCCTCCTTGGGTGGCGACACATCCAGTGTCTGCGCGGCACTCGTCAGCACCTCGGTGAGTTTCAAGTCGCGTCCACGCGCATTGGTGGGATCTGCATTTGCCAGCATCTCATAGAGAAAATTGGTGACAGCCTCGGCCTTGGCCGTGCGCAACTCCGCCTCGCGCCGTGCATCTGCTTCGGCGTAGGCAAAGCGCAAGCTGACAATGGCACCGACGATCACTGCCGTCAGCACTAAGGCAGCCGCGCTTACGCCGATGCGATTGCGGCGAACAAAACGTCCCCACAAATACGCTCGGGTGGGCGCACGCGCCTTGATCGGCTGGGCATGCAGAAAGCGCTCGATATCTTCGGCAAGCTCGTGGGCAGTTTGATATCGACGATCCGGCTCATCGGCCAGTGCCTTCATCACAATCAATTCAATATCGCCGCGCAAATGCCGATGGCGCTTGCCCAACGCCTCGGGTCGCTGCCGTGCTCGCGCCTGAATCGCCTCCAATATGGAGGTATCGCTAATCTTGAAGGGCGCGTCGCCGGCCAAGATTTCGTAGGCGATCACACCAAGTGCGTAAACATCCGAACGCGCGTCGATCGCCAGCATGTCGCCAGCGAGTTGCTCCGGGCTCATATAGGCAAGCGTGCCCACCAATTGGCCCGCCATAGTCATGCGCGTTGCGCCGGGCGTTGAATCCTCCAAGGCGCGCGCTACGCCGAAATCCAAGATCTTGGGCACGCCATCGGCGCCAACCAGAATATTTTGTGGCTTAAGATCGCGATGCACGACGCCACGCACATGCGCGTGATGCACGGCCTCCGCGATCACCGCGATCAGCCCGAGCCGGTCTCGCACCGACACTGGGCGCGCCTGCAGGTATTCGCGCAGACCCTGACCAACCACATATTCCATCGCCAAGTACGGGATCGCGCCTTGCGCTGTCTGCACGTTTCCAGCTTCGTACACGCGCGCGATCGACGGGTGCTCGGCACGGCTCGCAAGCGTCGCCTCGCGCTGGAAACGGCGCAGGGCGTCGTCGCCGGCCAGACCACCGCGAATCAGCTTCAGCGCGATCTGACGCCGCGGGTGATCCTGATCAGCCAGCCACACCTCGCCCATGCCGCCAACACCAATGCGCTTGATCAACACGAAATTGCCGAAACGACGCGGCATGGGCGTCGCGTCCGATTCAGCAAATGATTCAGTTTCACCAGCCTGCGTCGCCGAAGATAGGGCGTGCATACGCGCGCGCAGCGATTGCGCCAGGTGCGGGTCGCCCTCCTCGATGGTCATCAACCAACTCTCTCGAGTGTCGGCAGACATGGCGAGCAGTTGTTGCCAGCGCGTATCGAGCTGGCTGGGATCTAGCGTCGCATCCAGATTCGCTGAAGAGTCGCGGGTCATGGCGGCCTCAAAGTCTATTCGCCAAGGCTCTCACAGCGCGCTTGCGATTTAGACAAGTCGACGGATGATTTAGGTATTCGTACTTGCGTCAAGGGTGTGGGATGGATCTTCCAGATCATCGTTAGCGACGCAGCCGGCTAGGTGACAAATGTGCCCGTTCGCACCCCTTCGTCTGCGTTAGCACACGCGGCCCCTTTCTCACCGATAAATGCTCGCCATGCGGCTCCCCACGCCCCAGCAGCCCGCAGTCCCACTCAAACACTTGCGCCCGTATTCGCCACAAGTCGTTGAATGGTGCTCAATTCCCGATTGAACTCGCGATACTGCGCACCTGTCTGCTGTGGTGGTTGCGGCCCATGATGTTTAGCTGATGCGTATCGCTGTCGTCGTCGTCAATTTCTATACCGGCTCGGTGCTTGGCGATTGCCTGCAGCGCGTGCTGCGGTGTCCGGAAGTCGCTGAACTGGTGCTGGTCGACAACGGATCACCGCCCGGAGAAGTCGACTCGCTGATTCGCGACTTGGCAGACAAACGTGTGCTTAGGATCGACCTGCCGAGCAATCCTGGGTTTGCGGTTGCCTGCAATCGCGGCGCTCGCTTGGCGCATTCGCCGTGGCTGCTGTTTCTGAATCCCGATTGCTTGATCGAGGCGGATACGCTGACACGGCTGGCGCGCGTCGCGCGCGACCACGAGCACTTAGGGATACTCGGTGCCTTATTGGTCGATGCGCAAGGGCACGTCGACCCGGCGAGCCTACGGCGCGACCCGAAACCCGCCCGCGCCATCGCCACGGCCTTAGGGCTGGACCGATTTGCGCGAATCGAGGGCGTGACCATCCCCATTCCGGCCGACGCAGGCGACCCGATGCGCGGCGATGCGATCTCCGGCGCATTGATGCTGGTGCGTCGCGAGGCTTTCAGCGCCACGCGCGGATTCGATGAGGGCTATTTCATGCATGGCGAAGATCTGGATCTTTGCCGCCGCGTGCGCGAACTCGATTTTGAAGTCTGGTGCGCGCCCGCAGTGAAAGTCTTGCATCTGAAAGGGGTTTCAAGTCAGCGCAATCCGATCCGCGTACTGATGGCTAAACATCGCGGACTGCTGCGTTATTTCGGCAAATTCGATGCGCCGCGCATGGCATGGCCGCTGCGCGTATTGATACGTATCGGCGCAATGGCTCGTCTCAGCGCCTGTCTGATACGAAGCTTGCTGTGGCGCTGAAGGTCAAAGGCGGGGCCGGCGATAGCGCGCCGAACCCCGAAATGGGTCAGGCGAGCAGATTCTCGGCGTAACGCGGCGCTAGTTCAAAGGCTGCTGGCCACGCGCGGATGGCGCCCGCCAGTTGCCGCGCTTCGCTGCGCAGACGCTCGGCGCCGCCAGCAGCGTCCAGGCTTTCGGGCCAATCGGCCAAACGCGCCACAGTAGTGCGTGCGAGTTCTTTGCCGGTGGCCTGAATGATCTCGCGTAAATCCGCTTCCCAGTAGATCGGCGGTTGTTTACCGGCCCCTTCCAAGCGCCGCTGCAGATCGCTCAATAGCTCAGCGCGCTTGTAGCTCATATAGGTGCTGAGTTCGCCTTGCAGCGTGTCGCTGGGCGAACTGGCGAAGTCTTCGATGATGGCAGCGAGGAAGTCGGCGCGATCACGGGGATCGCTGGCGCGCGATTCACCGCCGCGGGCCTGGATATGATCGGTAAAGAAGGCGGCGACATTGGGTGTCAGTGGTCGTCGTGACGCCTCAGAACGTTTCATTGGCGGCTGCCACTGATTACCTATTCCGGTCGTGCTGTGCAACACCACCGATTCTGGATCAAAGAAACGTGTCAGCACGCCAAAACTCGGCCCTACACGTGCGCCCGCGGCCGGCATGGCGAAACCGCTGAGCACGCTCAGATCGACGGCGGACGGCTGGTAAACAGAACTTAAAGAAATCCGCGCCTGGTCGATGCCGTGGCAAACGTGATCGCCCTCGTGCATGCGCAGATAAAACTCGCGGCTGGCCCACAGGCGGTCGCGCGATTCGCGATCAAGTTGGTACAGCCAGATATTGTGCGGCGATTCAATCGACCCGATGGTGCCTTGAACGAGAGCGGCGACACGGCCACGCGGCTCAAATGCACGTATCTGCGGCAGCACGCGATGGCGCAGGGATTCGCTCGCCATTTGCAAGCGGCCCGGACGCGTGATCACCCGACCAATGGTTTCGCCGACGAGGCGTCCCGCCTGACTGCTGAAACTGAGTTCTTCATGTTCGGATTCGCGCGCCGGAATGGGTTGACCCTGCGCATAGAACCACGCCGATCGTTGGTGGCTGTGCATCAACTCCACGCCGCCCTCTGCATCGGGCATATCGCGCATTGGCAGGAATTGACGATCATCAATGATCAACGGCCTATGACCAGTGCCCAGCAGCAACATCCAATTGAATAACTGTGCACGTGTCGGCGCTTCGTCGTCACCCAGTAACCAGGCGAGCGCGGGCGCATGCACCTTGGATTGGCCCTGCATGCGCGCGACCAATGCTGCACGCTCGCTATTGCCCAAATAGCGCAATCCGGCTTCACGGCGGCGCTCGCCAATGACACGCCGATTCGCCTCGCGCGACGCTTGGCTGCGGGAGCCATCGAGAACGACGATAGCCAACCGATCAAGGCCCGCATCGCCACTTTTGATGATGCTGTCGAGTACGCGCGCGAGGCCTTCGGGGCGATCTTCCGCCAGCACGAAGATCGGGCCTAAAGGCGCCAGCTTACGGCCCGGCGCAGATTCGAAGCTGCCTACTACCTGCTCGGCCGATTGCAGCAAGCCGCGATCGACAAAGCCTCCGAGTACCCGCCGCGCAGCCTCTTCCTGGTTGCGTAAGTCCGGCAGTGCCTCGACGACGCTTTTCAAATGCTCATCGATGGTCGCGAAACTTTTGCACTGATCGAGCGCCTGAAAAACCTCGAAGGTCATCACATGACGTTCGTGGGTGCGTGGGTTCTGAACCATGCATTCCTGGTTCGACAAAGCCGCCACCAGACCATCATCAGCGGCATACAGGGTGTCCGCTCGCAGGCGGGAAGGCTCAACACTCATGGATTCCGTCCTTGGTTTTGAATGTCGACGAGTTGTGCGCGCGCTTGTTCAAGTTGCGCGCGCAGCTCGGCATTTTCTTGATCGAGTGCCATCAGTCGATGGCCAGCCGCGATGTGTCGTCGAATTTCGTCGTTGTAGTGCGAGTAAACCGATTCGGCGCTATCACCAAATAAGTGAACTGCGCCGGCGTCAATCGGCAATTGCTCGGCACGGTGCGTGCAGATAGCCAGATAATAGAGCGGTGCATAGTCCAAACGCGATTGCAGTTCGCCATGCTCCGTTAAAGTGCTGGCGGTTGCCGTGCCTTGCGCGGTGTCGGGATCCCACAGCACCGATTGGAACAGCAGTTTTTGCCCGAGCAGGCGCACGCCATTGAACTCCGATCGCAGCAGGCTTTCCAACTCATCCCGATACAGCTCGCGCACATGATGCTCGTTGCGATAGCCCGTGAGGTCTGAATAGGTTCGCTTGTCAGGCGAGGAAATTAGCAGCAAGCCGTCTGCTTTCAGCAGGCGCTTGAATCCCGCCAGCATTTGCCCCTGTGCGTGGACGTGCTCCAGCGTTTCAAAAGAGACGATCACATCGAAACTGGCATCGCTGAACTCGTCCAGTTGAGTGGCGTCGCCGTTCCGGAATTCGAGCTTGGGGTTTGCGCCATAACGCGCACGCGCGTGTGTGATGGCCTGGCTTGAGATGTCTACTCCCACGACCTCGCCGGCGACCGCGGCCAGCAATGCGCTGCCGTAGCCCTCGCCACAGGCGGCGTCAAGCACACGCCGACCACGCACAAAGGACTGCGCGAAGGCGTAACGATGCATGTGTTCGTACCAGATTTCGCGCACGCACTCGGGCGTGAAGCGTTCACCGGTGAAGTCCAATGCGAGGGGCGTTGCAGTCATGAGTTTGATCGAGCACGCGAAGCGGCGAGCCGCAGGCAAGGAATCTGAAGGTCAGGTGTTGGTGGCATTGCGCGCGGATTCAAGCGCGCGCGTGACGGTAGCGCGAATCGGGGCCAGGGAATCGGCGTCGATGAATCGGGCGACTGCGTCGCTGTAATAGGGATAGCGCGCGAGCAGTCGCTGCAAATTCTCGCCACCGGGCGCCAAGCCCAGTGTCGAAAAAGAAGCGCCACCGATGTGGATGACATAGGCGTCGTCGGCCAGGATATGGCGCCAACCGTGTGCGTTCGCACGCAGGCAAAAATCGTTTTCCTCGCCATATCCGCGGCCAAATGTCGCTTGGTCGAAGTTTCCGATGCTTTCGATGACTTGCCGTCGAATAAGCATGCAGAAGCCGATGGCTGTTGGTAGCTCGGGGTAGATCGGGCTATTTGCCGTGGCGAAAGCGGCAGCGATCTCGTCTGGTTGATCGGGCACGGGGTTTGACTTGCAAAACTGCGGCCAGGAGCAGATCTCGGCATTGTTCGAGAACGGTGTCACCGTGGCGATATCTGGCGCACTTGCCAAGGCGGCGCGCATCTTTGCGAGCCATCCCGGCGTGACTTCGGTGTCGGCATTGAGTAGCAAAATATCGCCGTGCGTCAGTTCAAACGCGCGGTTAACAGTGCCGACAAAACCCAGATTGATCGGGTTGCGCAAGAGTTTTGGGCGCAGGCGCGAACGTACGCTCCAGTTTTCCAACATTGGCGCAATGCTGGGGTCGGGCGAGGCATCGTCGATCACCAAAACGCGCGCTTCCTCGGCGATCGTGCAGCGATCAAGCGCGCTGAGACAGCGGGCTAAAGTCAGCGGCGCGTTGTAAACCGGGATGACGATGTCGATCGCGGCAGTACTCATGTCAGCCAGCGATGCGCGAGTCGAACCAATCCAAACTCCCTCGATTCTCCGCGAATCACAATCTCGCGCACTTCTGTATCAAATACCCGCAGGCATTCTGGATCCATCGCATGCACTTTGACCGAATACTGTCCCGGCAACAGCGCCAGCCCCTCAAAGATCACGCGAAATCGGTGCAGCCCTGAATCCAGTTGGGTGCTGGTGACAGTGTCGATCTCGCTTGAGCTTCCATAGACCGCCGTGCCATCCGCGCGCACGATACCCACAGCGACGTGGGGCTTGCGGCCATCGGGCGAGAACAAATCGGCTTCGATCAGCAAGTCGCGCCCTAAGGCAATGTGATAGGGGATGAGCGCCGTCTGCCCGTTCACACTCAGGTGTTCGACGCGATAGCCCTCACTGCTGGCAGCCGCGCGCGCGCCTTCCGCTTCAATCGCCGTTTTGCGCTCGTGGTAGGCGAGGTAAGCCTGCGTGACTTCGAACACATCACCACTTGCCTGCATTTTTCCGTGCTGCAACCAGATGGCGTGGGAACAAAGCTTCTGGATGTGATACATGCTGTGCGACACCAGCAGCAGGGTGCCGCCGTTGGCAATGAAATCTTCGATCCAGCGGACGCATTTTTTCTGGAAGGATTCGTCGCCAACTGCCAAGACTTCGTCGGTAATCAATAAATCGGGCCTGCGTGCAGCGACGATTGCGAAACCTAGGCGCACCACCATGCCGGTGGAGTAGTGCTTGATGGGTTCGTCAATGTAGCGGCCGATATCGGCGAACTCGATGATTTCTGCCGTTTTGATGCGAATTTCGTCGGTACTCATGCCCATCAACGCGGCCGCTGTCGCGATGTTCTCGCGGCCGGTGTACTCCGGATGGAAGCCTGCGCCGAGTTCTAGCAATGCGCCAACACTGCCATTGACCACCACCGTGCCCTCGCTCGCGTTGAGCACGCCAGTCAGCACTTTGAGCAGCGTTGATTTGCCGGCGCCGTTTTCGCCAATGATTCCCACGGATTCGCCGCGACGCACGCTAAGATCAATGCCCTGCAGCACGGGAACGTTGGCGACATCTGCACGTCCCAACAACAGTCGCAGCATCGCGCGTAGCCTGTCGGCCTTGCGATGGACCAAGGGATAGCGTTTGCCGACCCCGTGCAGGCGTACCAGCTCGACGCTCATAGGAAGTCCTCGAAATGCCGGCGTAACCGCCGGAACACCAACCAGCCCAAGCTGATAGCGCTCACCGCGATGAGCAAGGCATAGGCGTCGGCCATTCGAAGTGCGTAATCGCCTTCGAGAATGAGCTGGCGCAGCCGCTCTGGGTAATAGGTCAGAGGATTCCAAGCCATCAAGTCCTGCGCAAAAGCCGGCAACATCGCGCGGGAGTACAAAATAGGCGTTAGGAAGAACCAGAAGGCCAGAAGTTGCGCGAGTACCTGAGCCAAGTCTCGAATAAAGACCTGGACGCTAGACACCAGCAGCGCGAATCCGGCGGTGAAGAGCAACAGCATAGCCATCACGGGAATTGCGAGCAGCACGCCGACGGCGTGAATGGATGATCCAAATAGCGCCAAGATCGTCAACGCCGCAGCGTATCCCACCAATTGCAAGGCAGCGGCCGCCAGCATGCTGGAAAGCACCAACATCATCGGCGAAATCGCAACTTTGCCGATCAGTGAGGCGTTCTCAACCACACCGGTGACGGCGCGCGAGGTGCATTCGGAAAAGATGGTCCATGCCCAGAATCCGACGCCGACATAGGCGACAAATCCATGGGCCTCAGCACCTGGGATGCGCGCTTTAAAGATGCTTTCGAAAACGGTGGCATACATCAGCAATTGCATTGCTGGATGCACCACGGCCCAAAGCAGACCGCTCATACTGCCGAGATAGCGCGATCTGAAGTCGCGCCGGAAGAAGTGCCAGAAGAGATCCATCAGCCGTCGTCGTTGTGCTCGATACCGCTGATGGACCCACAGAACTCGTCGAGAGGCGTCGGCTCAACGGTGGACCGTGGATCGACCCACATTAAGATTCGACGCTGACGATTGAGCCCTAACCGCCGGCCGCGGAAGGATTATGGTTTCAGGATGGCTCGTTGACGTTCAACTTCCGCGATCGCCGCTTCCGGATCCATGATCATTGCACGCGCGTTCTCAGGGAAGATCTTCAGTTCAGCGGCGGTGACTTCGCTTCGGTATTCGCTGACTACTCGACGGCGCGCATCCTGCTTGAGCCTTTCCAGGATCTGCGGTTTGGCTTCCTCATACGTCTGCTGATGTGCCGGGGTATCGGAGATCAGTTGGATGATGTGGTATCCAAACGATGACTTGATCGGCGGCGAGATCTGACCCGGCGTGGTCAGCGCCATCGTGGCGAGCATGAAGGCTGGATCGATTTCAGTGCTGCCTTCGGTCACGGTCAGCAATCCGCCATTGGTGCTCTTGCTGGGATCATCGGAATTTTCGACGGCAGCAATGGCGAAATCGTCGGCATTCATCGCTTTGAGATCGCTGTGCAGTTTTTCGATCAGCAGCTTGGCTTCTGCATCGGTGCGCTCGGTGTTGTCGATGAGCAAATGACGCACGACTTCCTGGCGCGGCGTGTTAAAGGTGGCTTTGTTGGCGAGGTAATACTCTTTGGAGAGACGCTCAAAGTCACCGGTGATGCGCGTCGCACGAATCTGATTCAAGCGAACGACGGCATAAACCTCATCGTGCGCCTGATTCAACCGTGCCAGGGTGATTGGGTCGTTGGCCGATTTGTCGGCCTCGTTTGCGATTTGACGTGTGAGGAGCAGGTTCTCGATCACACCGTTCAGGGCGTTCGGGTCTGCTAAGAGCAAGTCGCGTTGTTTGCCTTCGAGGGCGATGAGCTTTCCGGCGAGATCGGCCACGGTGACGGTCGCAGTGCCGCGAATGGCAATAGGGCATTCGGGTTTGCTGCATGCGTCGGCGGGCGCTTGCTCGGCGATGTGGCTGGGTTGCTCGCGCGGGGGTGGCGATTGCGCCATGACCCAACTGGTAGGTAGCACCGCGCATAGAAAGCCGACAAAAATTGGGTTCTTCCTGAAATTCAACACACGCTCCTTGATTGCCTGCTGTCGGCCTGGGCTAGTGCGACTCGTCAGCATCTGAAAAGTTCCATGTTCAGGCCACCAGTCGGTGGCCAAGGTTCTACCGGCTACCTGATCCGCAGTCACGGTCAATGGTCTTGCCGTCGAGCCAAAGAAAAAGGCGCGAAACAGATTTCTCCGTTTCGCGCCTCGAAGTGACGAACGCTTAATCTTGCGGCTGATTCTGGATATCAGCACCGCAAATACCTGCGGGGCAGAAGGGTGCAGGTCCTGCAACAGTGGTTCCGCCGTAGGTGATGTTCACATAATACTGCTGTCCTGGCGTCAACGAACACGCGAACTGCGCTGCGCCATTGGCCCAGCCAATGCTGACGAATCTAGATACGGTCGACAAGCATCTTGGACCGAGGAATGCTTGGTCAAAACAACCAGGATCGCGCGAAATCGACATTTGGCCATGTCCGTCGCCGTCACCCGGATAATCGCTGGTAACCACTGAACCGAATTGACCGGCTACGCCAGTTGCGGTGAATGAGAAGGCGAGATAAGCATTCAGCGGAACCGTCAGGCGCTTACGCACACCATAGGCGGGCCACGTGTTAAAAGTGCCAGCCCAAGTGCTCGAACCACTGCCGGCAAAGAGCGGCGGACAGCTACCGCCGCCGCCACCGCTCTGCACATTCACTTGTACCGTGCGTGAGTCCGAACTGGCCCCGTTGGTGCAGGTCAGTTGAAAAGCGACGATTCCGGCGGTGGACGGCACGGCGATTGACTGCGCGCCAGATACGCCGAGCGTACCGAGGCTGGGCCAAAGCGTACCGGAACCTTGCTGCGGCGTGCACGATGTCGTGTTCGAAGAGTTCCAGCTCAGCGTAATGGTCGAGCCCGGGGTGACGGTGGACAGATTCGTGGTGAAGCTATTGATTGTCGGGACTTGGGCTGCCGGCCCGCTACACGTATTCAATGTCCCGGCTTGCGAGCGCACGATGACGCTGCCCGATTGCGGATCAATGCTGACCGCACTCACGGACGACGAAGAACTCAAAGCGATGGCCGGCACATTATCCAGCGACAGTGTTTGGGCTTGGATGGCAGAAGTCATCATAACGGCGGGCGCAACAACCGCGAGCGCGAACGCATATGCGCTGCGAATGGTACGGAGCGTCTGCAATATGGACGAGAGTCGGGACATTGGGCAAATTTCTCTTAACGCGAGCTTGACCCGCGGATTTTGGGGATTTAACACGCGCGGCGCAAAGGTTCAATTGTCAATATGGGATTGCCAGACAGCCCCGGTTAACACAAAAGAGAAGGGGGACTTGCGTCCCCCTTCGGTACTACATGCTACTTAGATCAAGAGATCAATCGCACGGGATCGTGCCGAAAGCACCCTTGAAGCAAGCGCGGGACGCACGGTGCGGGTACGCGCCACCGTAGAAGCCCTGCACGCCCGGACGAGCTGCGCTGTTCTCAACGCGCAGCGCCCAGTAACCCGTGGCCGGCAGACCAAAGAAGCTGTCAGCAACAGTGCCGGCGGGCGGAGCGGTTTCGGTGAGCGGAGCGCGCAGCAACGGAGCCGGGACACCGGCAGAGTTGATGGCGTTCGCGTCATAGAAGCCAAGCCAGAACCAACCGTTGTTGAACGTCTTCTGGACGATTCCGAACAGCGTCAGGTAGGTCGGGATACCGGCGTACAGCGGCGGAACGCCACCGACGAGACCCGGGGCACCATGGATCGGCGACGCACCACTCAGACCAACCGTGCGCTGGAACCACAACGGATTGGCTTCCCAACACAACTGCGTCTGACCGAGACTCGGCGAGAAGTCGAAGATGTTGAACGTATCTTCTTCACGATTGTAGATGCGACCAGAGACGCGTTCACACACGCCAGCGAGTGCGCCATTCCAGCCCACAGTGAACGGAGCCGTCGCCGTTGCCGCGCCGATGTAGTAGCGACGGGTCGGGAAGGTGACGATCCACTCAGAAGCCGCGCGCAGATCCGGATCAACCGCGTATTCGTTGAACACAGCTTCACGATCAAATACGGCCGAGACGGCGTTCACACCACCACCGCTGGCGGTCAGCCAGTTGGAGGTGATCAAACGGCCGCGATTGAACACGTAGCTGGTCACGACGCTGGGCGTCGCGCTGTTCGCGCTGGTCAGGTTGGGCAGGTTGCTACCCGGAGAGGTGTGCAGGATGGAGGCCGAAAAGCCATCAACCGCATCCGCGTTGTAGTTGGTGTACGTGCCATCACCAACGTTGACGAGGGCGGCCGCACCGAACAAACCACCGCTCGGAGCTTCCAGATCGATCGTGCCACCCGACTGGGTCCACACGCCATTGCTCAACCAAGCTTGTTCAAGCGTGGCGCAACTGGCCGGACGACCACCGATGTGGGTCAACGCCGAACCGAAGAAGCTATCGGTCGGGATGGTGCCCATTTCGATCAGTTCGACATAGCCGTCACGCGTACGGGTCGGAGCGAACAGGCTGGCCGTGGCGGCCGAGCTGGCGTAATCCGTGAAGAAACCGGTACGGAACGGAACGAAACGCTGGCCATTGGCCAGAGTCGGCAGCAAGAAGATGCCGGACTCGATGCCCGGCACCGTGCAGGTGGTGTCGGTCGTGGTCAGGTTACCCGGGCCGGTATCAGCCAGCGAGAACACGGCCGCCGTCCACACGTCGAACTCGGACAGGTACAGATTGAAGTCGAGCACTTCGCGGGAGTTACGGGCGTCCAAGAAGCGGACTTTGACAGCCTTGCCGGCGCTGGTCGTGTTGACCACCGAAAGCACGGTCGAATTGTTGCCGTTGACGGTGTAGTACGGGTACAGAAGTACCTGACCCACGCCGTCCGGGTTCACATTCACCGCGGTTGAGATATTTGCGATGCCAGCGACGCCGGCGAGGCCGGCAACGATGGCAGTCGCCATGGTGTTCTTTTTCATTACAGCACTCCTAGTCAACTACAGGGCTCGCCTACGGCCAACCTCACTCCGAGTTGGGGGTTCTCCCCTTCTTGACGTGCAAGGCTAGTCAAAAGCACGTTGGATGCTAAGACAAGTTGAATCCTCGCGCAACTACCGGCCTAGCGATCGGCAGCAGGCACCAGATACCACTCTCCATCACTGAGGATCCAATTCTCGGTAAGAACCGTCAAGGTGTCTACAGTACCGACACGCATCACGGGCATTTCAAATTGTGCATGAATTTCGATGTCGACAATACAGGACTCTGCTTCGCACTTCGCCTGTTTGAACAGCACTCGAGTCCACTGAACCGGCCGTCCTCGCATAATCTTTACATAGTCTTCGCGTGGACGCACCTCCCGATAGCCCGGTGACAGCAATTCATAGGCCTCTTCGAACTTCTTGTCGATCAGCAATTCCCAGCGCATCACCGAACGCGCCTTAATGCGCTCCTGCGTTGTCATTGCGGAATCCTGACGGCTATCTGCGCGGGAGTTGTCCGCGGACCGTGTGCCGCCACCCGTTTGACAGGCGGCCAGCGTCGCGACACTGAGCGCCAACGTCAGCGCGCGCAGCATCGAGATTGAAGATTTGCGTGAGTTCATCCATTTACTCCTTTAAAAACATGAATTTAGCGCGGAACTGCCTGGACTTCAGGTGGGTTGGCAACTTCACGACGCGCCTGCTCGGCCTGTTCCATATCGCGAATCAACGGCTCCAATCCAAGGAAGCGCTTCTTATATTCCTCGGTGAGTTCGCGTGCCTCTTCGGCACCACCGCGAACTACCGTCGGGGTGATCAACACCAGCAATTCTTTGCGTGATTTGTCGGTGGAGCTCGACCCAAAGATGCGTCCGAGGATCGGAATATTCTTCAAACCCGGCACGCCGGAGTTGCTGTTGCTGTCGTTTTGCTGAATGAGCCCGCCGAGGAGCACGGTATCGCCGCTCTGCACGGCCACTTCGGTCTCAATTGTTTTCTTATCAACCGGCACGTTGCCACCAAAGGCGGCCGCCGTGCTGGCGGGGCCGGGCGTGCTTTGCTCAGCTTGAATCTCCATGAAAACCAGACCGCCCGGATTCACTCGTGGTTTGACGTTCAAGATGATGCCAGTGTCGCGGAACTGCACCTGACTCTGGCTGATATTCGAGCCGCCGCCCGTGGTGAGTGGATTGATGTAGCTGCTGACCACCGGGATTTGCTGGCCGATGTTGATCGAGGCCTCGGTGTTGTTGAGCACCATGACCGAGGGCGCGGACAATACTTTGACGTCGCCCTCGCTCTGCAGCAGGTCGACCAAAGCGCCTGCACGACGCCCTGCGAACACCCATGAAATGCCAGAAGGAAGAATTTGCCCAAAAGTGTCACCACGGATCGCCGCCTTCAGCGAGCCACCAGTGCCGCCGTCATCATCATCGTCGCCATCGCTGCCATCGGGCAACACCAGATTATCGAGCGCGTTCTCGAAGTACCACTGCACACCAAAGCGCAGATTGTTATTGAGCGATACGTCTAAGAGCCGCGCCTCAATGTGGACCTGCAGCGGCACGGTGTCGAGCTTGCGCACGGCGCCGCTGATCGCCTCGTACTGCGCCGGCGTCGAACGCACGATCAACTGATTGTTTTCCTCGACCGCCGTAATTCGAATCTCCTCGCCCTCGACGATGGCCAAGCCCTGATCGCCATTGACGGCAACCACCGCGCCGCCGCTGGTCACGGCGGGCCGGAAGGCCGGAGATTCGCCAGGATTGGGATTGGCTACGTAGGGCGTGTTGCGCTTCTGGATCGATGTTTTTTGGTCGGTCGGCTGCGACAGATTGAGTGATCCACCCGATGATGAGCTGAGCTCAACCGGCACCAGACCGGGCGCCACGCTGCCAGATGTCGACGAGGAATTGGAACGACTCTCGCCACCGCTACTACCGAAAATCTCATTGAGCCGATCTGCAAGATCGGTCGCTTTGACGTTCTTGACGTCGTAGACATAAAGGCGAACGCCAGGCGTATTGCCGCCGCGATCCAAGCGTGCAATCCAACGTTCGGCTTCTTCCAAATATCGGCGCTGCGGGGTGATCACCAGAACCGCGTTGAGGCGTTCGATGGGTACAAAGCGGAACATGCCCGCCAGCGGCGATCCAGACTGCTCACCAAATATCTGGTCCAGCTCTGGTGCAAGCGTCTTGGCCTCGACTTGGTCCAGCGTAACCAATCCGATAGACATGCCTTTGATCCAGTCGACGTCAAATACCTCGACCGTGGACATATAGTTTTCCAGCTCGCGCTTGCTGCCAGCGATCACGATCAAGCTGCGCGAATTGTCAGCTTTGAGGATCGCGCCCTCTTTTGCATAGGGCGCGAGCAGCTTTTCCATCTCGGTGGCTGCGATGTATTGCAGCGGTACTGCGCGTACTTCATAGCCACGCGCCAGATCGGCTGGCGCCACGCGCGGGACCAAATTCCCGCGAACCGCACTGGCTGCTGGCACCACGGAATACTGGCCATCAACATAAACAAGTGCGAGATTGTTCCAGCTCAGCAACATCTCAAGCACGGCGAAGGCTTGCTCGGGCGTGACCGGACGTGCCGTGGAGAAAGTTACCGTGCCGCTGACGCCGGCCGAAATAATGTAGTTCTCACCCAATAGATCGCCCAGGATCATCTTGACCACGTCGGCGATCGGCATATCGGCGAAATTCAAACTCGCCTTCCCTTGCTCCGGCACGCGCCGCGGAACTTTTCGCGCAGCATCAAGATTGATCAGCCGGCCGGTTCCGGGCTGGATGTCCAGGTCGCGCTCGGCCTTTTCAGCAGCAGCGGCTTCTGCCGACGCCATGGCGCTAGCCGTACCCGACGTGCGCGCGTTTTGCCGAACGCCTTCTGGGCTGCGGTCTTCATCCGCCGCCATCGCAATTGCCGCGACATCCGCGCGTCGCTGTTGCGACACTGGTTCGCGCTTCGGCTCAGCATGGAAGGGCGAATTCGCGCACGACATCAGGAACAAGCCTGATAGCGCCAGCGCTAATCGTTGAAATCCTTTCTTCACCCGTGATCTCCTCACTGCTTTCCTTGCGGCTGCTGGCTCATCTTCTCGGCTTCGGCACGCATCTGTGCGCGACGCTGCTCGATGATGCGTTGCACTTCGGCTTGCCTGGCCGTTTCATCGGCTGGCAATTGTTGTGGCTGGCCTGGCGGCTGGCCGGGTTGGGCCTGTTGAAGCGGCATGCCAGGTGGCGGCACAGCAGCTTGCGCTCCAGGCGGCGGCACCGGTGCTCCCGTTGGAGACTTGGCCATATCCAGCTTGAGCTCAGAGGTGCCCTGTAGAGCGCCCCCATCGAAGATCGCTTTTCGCAGCTCAAGTTCCGTCAAGGTCCAGCCCGATAGCTCGCCGGGCAGCGGCATGCCCTGACGCACACGGATCACCTGGCTGGATGCGTTGTCGCGCAAGATCGCGACTCGATGTGTTGGATCGATCAATACGCCGAGCAAAGTGGCATTCAACGGCGTTGGCGGGGGCTCGTCAGGTTTGGCCACCACGCCCTCGTTCGGGTCGATCGGCCGCGGCTTGCGATCGTTGGTGAACAAGGGTCGCTGCGCGATTTCAATATATTGTGAGAATTCGGGCAGGCTAAATTTCATCTGCTCCACCGGCGCGGTTAGATCCGCCTCGAGGGCGGACTCTGAATCGTCCGCCAAACTGTAGCCCGATCCGACACCCATCGATTGCAGCACTGCGAGCAGCGCCAGCAAGCCGCAAGCGGTGCCGAGACCCATGGTTAGGAGCTTCCCGACATCACGCTTCATCCCTCACCTCCGGGCTTGCGGATATAGCCGGATAGATCAAAGCGTGCGTCCATATCGCCGAGATTCGGCTGCGGCATGCCACCCTGAAACATGAGCTGCTGATACAGATTCAGCTCCGTCACAAACAGAAAAGGCGTGGCGTTCTCCAACTGATAAAGGATCTCGGTGAGATCGTCCAAGTCACAGCGCATGCGCACTTTGACCACCACGCGCTGATACGGCTCTGGCGCCGTGGGGCGTTCGTTCTGGCTGCTGATCAACTGGCAACGCTGTGGATTGCGTGCCTTGTCCGCGATGATCTGCTTGAGTTGGGAATTGAGATTTGCGGCCGCCAGATCAAAACTGTCTTCGGGCAAGAAGTAATTGGCGCCGGCTTGAAACTGGCTGACCTCGGCCAGACGTTGCTCGATTTGGGGGCGCTGCTTGGCGATCTCGCGAAACTCCAGTTCCTTCTCTTTGAGTTCAGAGATCTCTTGTGCGTACGCCAAATGCTGGGTGATAAACCCATGGAAGGCAACGAAATAAATGAGGACCAGCACGAATAGCGCAAGCCCAATGGCAACCGGCTTTCCCTTACCGGGAGGCGGCAGCAGCGTCAGCGCCATGGCACACTCCTGGTTTCAGATCGGCGGCAAGGCTGAAGCGCTCTTTGCCGGTGGCGCCATCTGGCGTGATGATTCCCTGAAATTGGGGATTGGTCAGGCAAGTGGATTTCGTCAAAATGGCGATGAGTTTATCGGCGCGCGCCGACTGTCCCTGCAACTGTACTTGCGTCCCAACAAACGACAATCGCTCGAGCCAGGTGTCGTCAGGCACGAGTCGCGTGACTTCTGCCAGCACATCCACCGAGACTGCTTGCTCGGACTTCTTCTTGGCCAAGAAGTTGGCGCCCTGAATCGCGTCGCGCAGTTGGCGCTTAAGATCAGCGCTTTCGCGCGCGGATGCGGACGCCGCCGATTGTTCATCGGCCAAACTTTCGATTGCCTTCTCGCGCAGTGCGAGTGATTGCCACATCACCAAAGCGAGCAACATCAGCACGGATGTGCCAAGAATGAAATTCATGCGCAGGCGTTTGTCCACTCGTCGCGCACGACGATCGATCGGCAGCAGATTGAATCCCGAGGGCACATCTGCGACCGCGACGTCGGCCGAATCCAAGGGCAGATTGCCAAGCGCCTGCAGCGCCTGATCAAGCACCACCTTGGGCACCGCGAGCATCTCAACCGTGAGCGTGCGCGCCACGGGGTCGCGCTTGACGATGCGATGATCAAAGTAGATCTGGTCAGCACGAAATGGGGTTTGCCGATCGATCTCGAAGGTCAATACCTGCGACAAATGTTCTTCCGCCGCAGCCGGCAGATTCAAGCGCCGACGCAGTGTGCGTTCTGCCGGCAGCAACAGGATCTGGCGTTGCGACTCTTCCGATTCCGGGCGCAAACGCTCGACCGCCTGCACCAATGCTTCGCGCTCGCGAGGCACAGATTCTTCAGTTTGCATGCGTCCAGCGAGCCATCGGCGTAAGCGCCAGCCGTCAGCCACCGGCTCCAAAGTCAGCAGCGGGCGTTCGGCGACCAACCAAACACGCCATGCAGCAGGCATGGCGCTGAGCAACTCGGCGCGCCACCATGAGAGGAATTGCACGACGCCGCTTTTTTCAAAGCTTTGTTTCAGGCGCCGCCAAGGTTGCTGGATCAGCTCAAGCATAGTTGTGGGATAGACTCACTTGGATTCGGCGTCGCGCCAGCGAACGACCCGGAACGGTCGCCGTGCAACCGCACTCGCGCCGAGCCGCACCGTCGCCTCTAAACTGGCATTGGCGCCGCTGGCTAGCGTTGCGGCCGACCGAATAGTGTACGTAAGCCCTCCCCCCTGCGCCACTACGGGGGTGCCATCAGGCATGAGCAATGGCGGCGCGACCTGACCCGGCGCGGTGACGGCCGCTTCGCGCTGCTGTACAAATAGACTGATGAGATCGGGCGTCATTCCGGGAATCAGGGCCAAAACCTCGGGAGAAGCGAAGGCCGGATTCGGCTGCGCGCGACCTGAATAGATGGTAACCAGCGGCTCAAGTTCCCGGTACAGCTCAAAGCTCATGCCCAAAACCTGCTGCAATTCCGAAACCGTCTCAAAAGGGGCATTGCGCGGCTTATAGGGCCGGTCCGCCGCTTTGTAATCACTGGCTTCAGCGCCATTGACGGTCACCAGATCGTCTGGATCGCGCCAATCGAGTACCGCAGCGGCAAGCGCTTCGGCTCCGGGCAAATCCAGCCCAGCCCAGCCGAATAGCGCGCTCAATGTGGCAATGTCAGCAACATTGAGGTCGATCTTTCCGGTCTCGTCGTATAGCTCGACACTGATTTTTGAACCTTCGAAATCAAAACTATATGCTCGGCCATCGGCGACCCAACGGGTTTCTGGGTTATTTCCGCGCAATTCGTAAGCCGCGCGATGCAAACCCGCTTCAGCGGCATAACGGGCACGGGTCGAATCGAGCAAATTGCGTCCCTGCAGCGCCTCCACGCGCGCGCTGATACTGAAACTTGCGAGCAAAACGGTAATCAGCACGGACACCCACAGCACTAGCACTAGCGCGATACCGCGTTGCGAAGACCGCATTCGCCGATTGCTCATGGAAATTATTTGATCCATCTCGTTAAGGGGCAGCACGATCAGCGTCGCCCGGCCAGCATTGACCTATCAATGCACAACCTGACGACGCGACACGTCGATCCAAAAAGCTTAACCGGACGGGAAGAAACCCGCGTTGAATCCACGCGTGGCGCCGCCGTCCACCATCATTGCGACTTCTAGCAAGGGCCAATCGATGCGCGATTCCGGGCTCATCGTCAGTTCCAATCGGATCATCAGGGGCGTCACTTGAGAATCCTCCCAACGCCCAGTCCATTCACCGACCTTTCCCTCAGCATTCAACCCGCGAAACTTGAAGCCGCCATCGCGAATACCACCCAAAAGCAGCAAAGGTTTTTCTGATTTGTCGATGTCTTTTTCGTCGAAGCCATTGTGCAGCCAATGCCGGAACACCAGCGACCGGTCGCGCCCGTCGCGGATGATCTCGAACTCCTGCACGTAAGTACCGCCGAAACCCAAATAACCCGGCATAGGCGCCACAAAGCGAATCTTGTCGCCATCGCCTTCGAACATGAACAACTTGCCATTGCTCGCGTCCTGCTTGTACGGCAGCGGCATGATGCGCGCGAACTGGTGGCGCAAAAACTCATGCGTAATACGCAGCCGATTGGTGCGATCGATAAAAGCCTGGCCTGTCTCCGACGCGCGCTGTCCCGTGCGCAGACCCTCATAAACCATGGTCATGAGCAAAGCGACCAGCGCCATGGCGACCAGCAGTTCGATCAGCGTGAAGCCGCGTAGAGAAGCCGGGGGTCGGAAAGCCGGGACTCGGGGCTCGGGGCTCCTCAGAGCCGGGGCTCGGGGCTCGGGGCTCGGGGCTCGGTAGGGCGGCTGATCGGATGGTTGAATAGAGTCGTGCGAAACCGATTTAGAGAGGCGAGCAGACGTCAACAGCTCGCGATGTTGCCTCAGCTCTTGACCCACGAGCCCTGAGTCCAACGCACATGGATGTGCTGATGCCGCGGGAGGCCGGATGCCGTGAGCGGCCCGAGCCCCGAGTCCCGGCTTTTTCGGCCCGAGTCCCGGCCTTTCCGACGCCCGCTTCAAAACTGCCCTTCCTTGAGCATCGAACGCAGTGTGGTGAAGTGTTGCTGGTTGCGGCGGTTGCGATCACCCCAGCTCACCGTGAGGTCGACGCGATACAGCTCTACCGGGAAACTGTCAGCGCTTAAACCGTCAGTGCGCTGCACTTCAGATTTGGCGATTTCGAGCTGCCATTGATACTGCTCGTTGAAATCGCCGCTCTCGGAGCCTTCTTTCAACTCCTCCACGGTACCAATGCCATCGAGCTTTGACTGTGCCCAGAGTGCGGCCTCGCTGACATCCGCTGAGCGCCGCGTGTTACGCAAGGCCATGCCCATGGCTTCGAGCACGGCGCCAAAGACCATCACGAAGACGACAAAGGCGACCAGTACCTCCAGCAGCGTAAAGCCGCCCTGGCGCCGACCGCCGAATCTTGGGGCCTGTTTCACGTCCGATTCTCCTTGGACGAATCTTTCATCTCGATCTCGCCCGTGAGCCAGGACACATTGACGCGCCATTCGCGCTCGCCAGAGATCAAGCTGACGCGACCACCGGTCGAGCCGCCATCAGGGAAAAATCGGATGCGGCCTTGCTTGTCATTGGTGGCTTCTGAGCTCGCCGTCAGCATTTTCATGTCGAGCCGCTCGGGCATGTTGACCACCGGCCGCCCAGGTGCCACATAGCTGCGCTTTTCCAAATCAACTTCAAGAAACTGCTCTTCGCGCAACAAGATCGCTTGGCTGCGCGTAAAGCGCAGAGCGGCTGTGAGATCCCGAGCCGCAGTCGCCACGCGCACGCTATCGAGCCGGCCGACGATGGAGACGCTGAGCAGCCCCGCCATCATCGCCATGATCATCAGCACGAAGATCATTTCTAGCAGCGTGAACCCGCGCTGCTTCCCTTGCAGACCGACGCGCACATGGGCGTCAGCGCGTGAACCGAACGCGTGACTAACCGGTCTCGCGAGGCGAGAGCAGTCGCTGACCCACTGGCGCGGCAGGCTCACAGTGCATTTACTGATTGTTGTCGACATCCGCGGCGAAATCCTTGCCGCCAGGCGCCTTGTCGGACCCATAGGAGATCACCGCATACGGTTGGCCGCCTTCACCGGGCACCTTGATCGTGTACTCCATGCCCCACGGATCCTTGCTTTGGTTTTCCGTCAAATACGGACCACTCCAATTTGACGCATTCCCAGGGCGTGACACCAGTTCGCTGATTTTGGACGGGATCGTGCCCGAATCAAGATAAAACTGATCCACGGCGGTCGCGACTTTGCGTACACCAGCCTGGGCCGCTTTGAAGTCGGCCTTGGCCTTGCTGCCAAAAATATTGGTTGCCAGCATGGTCGCAATGAAGGCGATGATGCCAAGCACCAGCAGCATTTCGATCAGTGAGAAACCGCCCTGCAACGTGCGTCCGGCGCGACGGCCCAATCGGCGTGGATCGGCCGCGCGTGGCGCGAGAATTGGCTGAAGCTGCGGCATAGCTTGTGGAGCTTGGTTGTTCATGATTTTCCTTAACCCACCAGTTCATTCAAACTCAAGATCGCCATGACCATCGAAACCACGATGATGGCGATGAAACCTGCCAGCAAAATGGTCATCAGCGGCACAAAGGCTGCCATCAGGCGGTCAATGGTGATGCGGACTTCCCGATCATAAGTATCGGCAGCGCGCAGCAACATATCGTCGAGCTGACCGGTCTCCTCGCCAACGCTAATCATCTGCAGTGCCAGCTTGGGAAAACGTTTACTCGCAGCCAGCGCATGCGCAAGTCCGCCACCCGTTTTGACATCTTTGCCAGCAATATCGACCTGTTCTGCCAGTGCCGAGTTCCCGAGTACATTACGCGCGATCGACAGGGTGGCCAGCAGCGGTACACCATTCTTCAGCAAAGTGCCGGCGGTACGTGCCAGGCGGGCCGTGTCGATCTTGGTCAGCAAGTCGCCAATCCACTTCAAGTTCAGCACGCGCGTATCCCAAATCAGACGCGTGACCGGATCACGGTATTGGCGCTGGAAATACACCGCGACACCGACAACTGCGATCGCAATCGCCGACCAGCCGTAACGAATGGCGTTGGCAAATGCCAGCACGATCTGCGTCAGCAGCGGCAGATCGCCGCCGAGCTGTTCGAACAGCGGCATAAACTGCGGAATCACGTACACCAGCAAGAAGATTAAAGCGCCACCCGCCAACAGCAGCAGAATGACCGGATAGATCAGTGCGGACACCACGCTGGATTTCAGTTCTTGATTGCGTTCTAAGTATTCGGATAAGCGCAGCAACGTGGCATCCAGCGTACCGCCCATCTCGCCAGCGCGCACCATATTCACATACAGCCGCGAAAACACGCCGTGCTGTCGGTCCAGTGCCTCAGACAACGAAATACCGCCGCGCACTTGATCGCGCACGCGATCCACCAGCAACTTCAATCGTGGCGATTCGGACAACTCCGCAAGCACTGCGAGGCTGCGATCAAGCGGTAAACCGGCGCCGACCAGAGTGGCCAATTGCTGCGTAAATACCGCGACATCGGCTTGCTTGATGCCGGTTGAACGAAACATGCTGCCGAGTCCCGCACCCTGCGCCGTATCGGCCGGCACGGCTTCCAGCGGCAAATTGCCCTGCTCGTGAAGCTTGGCGACCACTTCATCGGCGCTTGCCGCGTCCATCTGGCCGTGAACCACTTCGCCATTGGGTGCAACCGCTTTGAAACGAAACGAGGCCATCAGCTCTCCTGCGTCACGCGCAGTACCTCTTCGATCGTGGTCACGCCCGTGAGCGCCTTGGCGATGCCATCCTCATACATGGTGCGCATGCCTTCCTGGCGCGCCAATTGCTCGATCTTGCCGTGATCGGCACGTTGCATCACCAAGCGCCGAATCGGATCGGTCATGGTCAGAAATTCCATGATCGTCGTGCGCCCCAAGTAACCCGTCGCGCTGCGCTCAGACGGGACTGGGCGGTGCAGATAGATCGGATCATGTCGCGTGTACTCGCGCAATCGATGGTCGGTGACCACTTCCGGCAGCGCCTGATAGCGCTGGCTGGATTCCCGATCGAGGCGCCGCACCAAGCGCTGCGCGAGCACGCCGTTCACGGTGGAGCACATGAGGTAGTCGTCCACACCCATATCCAGCAGACGCGTCACGGCGCCCGCAGCATTATTGGTATGCAGGGTCGACAACACCAAATGGCCGGTGAGCGCGGACTGGATGGCGATCTTCGCGGTTTCCAGATCGCGCATTTCGCCGATCATGATCACGTCTGGATCCTGCCGCACGATCGAGCGCAAGGCACCCGCAAAATCGAGGCCGATTTGCGGCTTTACTTGGACTTGATTGACGCCCTCAAGCTGATATTCGACCGGATCTTCGACGGTGATGATCTTCACGCCCGGCGTGTTGATCTTGCTTAGAGCCGTGTACAGCGTGGTGGTTTTGCCGGAGCCGGTGGGGCCGGTCACGAGCATGATGCCGTGCGGCATTTCCAGCACATTTAAAAAGGGCTTGAGGAAATCGTCGGTGAACCCCAGCGCCTTGAAATCCAGCACCACATTCTCGCGATCAAGAATACGCATGACCACGCTTTCACCGTAACTGGTGGGCATGGTCGAGACGCGTAGATCAAGTTCCTTGCCCTGCACGCGCAACATGATGCGGCCGTCCTGCGGCAAACGGCGCTCGGCGATATTGAGCTTGGCCATGATTTTGATGCGGCTGATCACGGCGGCGGTGGAACTGGACGGCGGCGATTCGACTTCTTGCAACACGCCATCGATGCGATAGCGAACCTTGAGCCGGTTCTCGAAGGGCTCGATGTGAATATCGCTGGCGCGCTGCTCAACCGCGCGCTGCATGATTAAGTTCACCAAGCGGATGACCGGCGCCTCGGACGCCAGATCGCGCAAGTGCTCGACGTCGTCTTCGCCACCGCTCTCATCACCGGATAGATTTTCGACGATGGTGCCCATCGCCGAGCGGCCCTGGCCGTAATAACGCTCGACCAGATCGTCGATCTCACTGCGCAAGCCCACCGCCATATCGACACGTTTGCCGGTCGCCAATACCACCGCGTCGTGCGCGTAGTGATCTTGTGGATCGGCCACCAGCAACTTGACGCTGTCCTCAGTCTCGGCAATCGGCACGACGTGAAACTGCTTCAAAAAGCGCACCGATAGCAGCACGCCCGGCGGCGGCACATCCGGCGCCTCACGTGCGCTCAAGAGCGGCAGATCCAGCAATTCGCTCAAGGCCTCGGCCACATCGCGATCCGATGCCAAGCCCAATCGCGTCAGCAAGGAAATCAGCCCGACGTCTGACTGCTCCTCGAACACACGCCTGGCACGCGTCAGATCGGTTTCTTTCAGCCGGCCTTTGCGCAGCAGAAATTGCAGTATCTGCTCGTCGAGTTCGGCGCCTTCGGCCATGACAAAAGGCTCAGCGGGCAGCGGCGGTGGCGCGATCTCGGGGGCATCGACTATGGCATTCACGCATCAGGCTCGCATGGCATCGGGTTTAAAGCGCTGTCTCAAGACTTCGAACTAGGCAAATCGGTTCCCGGCTCGGGGATGTCGTCGCCCTCAGTGGTCACCAGACTTTGAATGAAGGGCTGATTGAGCATCACCCACAGGATTACCGGCGTGATGGCTGGCAGTACCAAATAGCCGAACTGATAGCAGAAGGCGATCAAATTTGGGGAGATTCCGGCCTCGGCTATCACGCGCGAGCCTTCGGTGCCCGCCTGCAAACCAATGCTCTTCAGCACATCGAAGACCGTACCAAAAGTCTGCACGCCCAGTAGAACGATCACACCCACGCCAATCTGAAGCGCTCGCCGCGCCGAAGACAGCGGTGTCGCCATCACCAGCCCAGTCAGCACCGGAATGCAGAATCCGTAAATCATCGGGTTGGCATCGACCACGACGGCAGGCCGGCCCTGGCTCAGATCCACACCCACCAGTTGCGCGGGATCCACCGGCAAGGTGGTGATGAATGACAGCAGATGCCGCGTCTGTTCGACGCCGGAGAAAACCGTGGGCATCCACCACTCAAGCACATGCGAGGACAGCCAGGCGATCGGCACCACGAACAACTGTGCGAAATAAAACCACACGAAAAATGATAGCGGCAACCACAGAACCGCCAAGAACAACAGGGTTTTCAAAGGACCAAACATGGGCAAGCTGCTCGAAGGTCAATCGTCGTGAATGTGGGCGCCGAAGATCGGTGCAGGAAAGGGATGAAGGCTAGGCGCTAATCGACAAATCGCCGAGCATTGAGAAAGAGTTTAAGCCATGGCGAAAATTCCCCTGTCCCGCCAGACCAACTCATCTGCACGCGGCGGAATATGCGCTCTGGATGCGGCATCAGGATGAGGCTACGGCCGTTGTCGGTGGTAAAGCCCGTGTAACCGCCCGGTGAGGCATTCGGGTTGCCGGGATACGCCGTGGCGCAATTACCGTTGGCTTGCACGAAGCGCATGGCGACTCGCGCGTTTTCTTGCATACCCGCCGGACCCCAATCGGCGCGGCCTTCGCCATGCGAAACCACGATTGGCAGACGCGATCCGGCCATGCCGGCCAGCAAAACACTGGGGCTATCCAGCACTTCTACTTGCACCAAGCGCGCCTCGTATTGCTCTGAGTGATTGCGCAGGAAACGCGGCCAGCCTTCAGCGCCCGGGATCAAATCGCGTAAACCGCTGAGCATCTGGCAGCCATTGCAAACGCCCAGTGTGAAGCGCGCGGGATCGGCAAAAAACTCGCGAAAGGTCTCCGCGAGCGCGGCTTGTTGTGCAATCCCTTTGGCCCAGCCCTGGCCCGCGCCGAGCACATCGCCGTATGAGAATCCGCCGCAAGCCGCCAATCCGTGGAAATCTTTCAACTGGTGACGGCCAGATTCAAGATCGCTCATGTGCACGTCGACGGCATCGAAGCCTGCCCTGACAAAGGCCGCAGCCATTTCTACCTGACCATTCACGCCCTGCTCGCGCAAGATCGCCACGCGCGGCTTCGCGCCAGTCCGCACCGCCGGTGCGGCCAACTCGCTGTCGAGATTAAAGCTAGGCAGCTCCACCAAACCCGGCGCCGCGTAGTCTGCCAGCGCGGCGTATTCGGCGTCCGCACATTCGGGATTGTCGCGTCCACGCATGATGCGCCAGGAGCACTCGCCCCACGCGGCAATCACCTCGCCCATCGGGCGATCGATCAGCAAATTGTCGCCCTGCCGCACGCTAAGCTGCGGCGTCGCCGTCGCGGCACCCAGTTTGCGCAACTGGTCCGCGACTGCTGCGGATTGTGCCGATGCCATAACCGTTTCGATGGCGGCGTCGTCTATTTCGATCAATACGCCCAATTCTTCGGAGAACAAGTCGCCGATTGCTGAGCGACCCGCTTCGATCTCGATTTCCAGACCCGCGCGCGCCGCGAAGGCCATTTCCAGTGCGGAAAGCAGCGTGCCGCCATCGCTGCGATCGTGCCAGGCGCGAATCCAACCGGCGTGTTTCGCGCGCATCAGCCATTCGATGCCGCGCCGGAAGGCGACGACATCATCCAAATCGGGCGCCGCGGTACCGATTGCGCCGTGCGCTTGCGCGAGGATGCTGGTACCCAGCCGTGGTCGCGCCGCACCAAGATCAAATAACCAGATCGAGCTTTGGCCAACCGTCCCGCGCAACTGCGGATCGAGCGTATTACGCACGTCGGCCACGCGCGCAAAGGCGCTGATCACCAGCGAGATCGGTGCACGACTGGTCTGCGTGCCGCCGGCTGCATCGGTCCAGCGCGCGCGCATGCTCATCGAATCTTTGCCGACCGGAATAGACAAATCGAGCGCCGGACACAGATCACGCCCCACGGCCTCAACCGCAGCATAAAGCGCGCCGTCCATCACGGGATCACCCACCGCTGCCATCCAGTTGGCCGATAACTTGATCTCTGACAGCGCCGCAATGGGCGCGGCAAGGACATTGGTCAACGCCTCGCCGACGGCCATACGCGCTGCAGCAGCCGCATTCAGCACCGCGATGGGTGCGCGCTCGGCAATCGCAAAGGCTTCGCCGCTATAGCCTTCAAAATCCGCCAGCGTCACTGCGACATCGGCCACCGGCGTTTGCCACGGGCCGACCATGGGATCGCGATGACTTAACCCGCCGACCGTGCGGTCACCAATGGTTATCAAACACTGTTTGCTGCCGACTCCCGGAAATCGCAACACGCGCTCCAGCGCGGCAGCGGCATCCAAAGACTCAAAATCAAAGGCCGCGCCAGGCGACGGCACCAGTGCGGTGGCCTCTCGCTGCATCTTCGGCGCCTTGCCGAACAGCACATCCATCGGCAAATCGATCACGGCCGCGGCGTTCAACACCACGCGCAGATGCCGCTCCGCCGTCGCTGTGCCAACTTGCACGCAGGGACAACGCTCGCGCTCAGCCATCCGCAGTAATTTCGACAAATTCGATGGGTGTACGCCGAGCACATAGCGTTCTTGCGATTCATTGCACCAAATCTGCATTGGGCTCATGCCCGGATCATCGTTCGGGACTGCGCCAAGATCGATATTTCCGCCGACGGCGCTGTCATTCAACAGCTCAGGGATCGCGTTCGAAAGACCGCCAGCACCGACATCGTGAATGCTGACGATTGGGTTCGCTTCACCCATTGCCGTACAGCGGTCGATCAACTCCTGACAGCGGCGTTCCATTTCGGCGTTGTCGCGTTGCACCGATGCAAAGTCGCGCGCAGCGTTGGCGCTGCCACTCGCTTGCGATGACGCAGCACCACCGCCGAGGCCAATCAACATGGCCGGACCGCCGAGCACGATCACGCAATCGCCCGGCGCCAAGCGGCCTTTGTCGACGTGCATGGGCCGTACCGCGCCAATGCCGCCCGCGATCATGATCGGTTTGTCGTAGGCGAATCCGCTGTTTGCTCCAGGTTCGAACTGCTCGAAGCTACGGAAATATCCGCCGAGCGCAGGCCGGCCAAACTCATTGTTGAAGGCCGCAGCGCCCAATGGGGCCTCGGTCATGATGCGCAAAGCACTGGCCATATGCGGCGGCAATGCGCGATCAATCTCCCATGGGGCCGGCGCATCGGCGAAGCGCAAATAGGACACACTGAAACCCGTTAATCCTGCCTTGGGCTTGGCACCGCGGCCCGTTGCACCTTCATCCCGGATCTCGCCACCGGCCCCGGTCGCGGCGCCAGCGTAAGGCGCAATCGCCGTGGGGTGATTATGCGTTTCCACCTTGATCGCGATATGCACCGCTTCAGGCACGCTGACGAATGCGTCCGTCGCATCGGCGAAGAAACGCATGGCCGGATGGCCTTCGAGCACCGCAGCGTTATCGTGATATGCGCTCAACGTGCCTGCCGGCGTGCATGCGTGCGTGTGTTTGATGTGCTGGAACAGACTCAAATCGCGCGGCTCGTCATCGATATGCCACCGCGCATTGAAGATCTTGTGGCGGCAATGTTCGGAATTGGCCTGTGCGAACATCATCAACTCGGCATCAGTCGCATCGCGCCCAAGTTCCACGAAGCGCAACTTGAGATATTCAATCTCGTCCGCGCTCAAGGACAATCCCAGTCCGAGGTTGGCTGCCTGCAGGCTGTGCCCATCAACGCCGATGAACGCCAATGGCGCGCACTCAGGGGTCGCGAAGATCTGTTCCAGTTGCGCATGCTCGACAAACACCGATTGCGTCATCGGATCATGCAGCAAGGCCTCGATCGCTTCGGCGCTGTTGTGCTCTGCCGGCCACTTGTTGAACTCATAGACCAAGACGCGCTCCACGCGTCCGACATCGAGCCCGCATCGGGACAGGATATCGGTGGCCTTGCTCGACCATGGTGAGCGCGTGCCGAGCCGCGGCGACACGAAACGCTGGGCAATCGCAGAGGCTGAGGGCGCTGCGACCGCATCCCATTGCAGGACGCTTGCAAGTTGCCCGTCAGACCATGCCGCGGCAGCGCCTGAGACCAGAAACAACTCACGCACACGACACGCCTGCGCGCCGAAGGGCGCCAACTGCCGATTAAGGCCCGCCAAGCGGAAGGTCGACAAGGCAAGCGCCCCGGGGATCGAGCGTATGGGCATCGGTGTCCAGGTCATCCGGGAATTTGAGGGCGCGGATGATAACGCGCATGAACCGAGCCATCGGTCACTGATCGGCTGGCGCTGGCGTTGCAGGTCAGAAATCAGCCGCCATTGGCGACGGATACAGCGATGCAGCCGTTAGCTGCGAGTTACGAGCGTCCCGGCTCGCTTCAGACCGGGACGCCCGTGGAACTTATTTGTCGACTTTCGGCGGCTCAGTCTGCGCCGGCGGTGCCTTACCCGCGTCGATCGCGACCAAACGCTGATCCATCTGATCCGGCGTGACATAGCCCGGTGCCACGGTGCCGTCCGAGAACACCAGCGTCGGCGTACCCGTCACACCCATCTGCTGCCCTAAGTTGTATTGCGCCTCGATCGGGTTCACACAGCTTTCCGTGCCCGGATCTTCGCCTGCCTTAGCCTTCGTCAGGCTGTCTTTTTGATCCTTAGCGCACCAAGTTGCGACGGCTTTCCGGAAAGAGTCGGAGCCAACGCCCGCACGCGGGAACATTAAATATTCGATCTGCACGCCGCGGTCATTGTATTCAGTAATGTGTTTGTGCAATTCACGGCAGTAGCCGCAATCAATATCGGTGAACACCGCGACGGTGTGTTTGACCTCACCTTTGGGCGCGAAAATGATGCGCTGCTTGGCGGGCGCCTTGGCCAGCAAGCCACGGCGTAGTTCGGCACGGCGCTTCTCGGTCAGATCGACCTTGTTCGGGATATCAAAGAACGATCCCTGGACCAGCATGCCGCCATCGGCGCTCACGTAAACGATTTGTCCGGCGACGACGACTTCAAAAAAACCGGCGATCGGTGCGGGACGCACTTCGTCAATACGCGCATCGGGCGCCAACGTCTTCAACGCGGCACGAACCGTATCTTCCGGCGTACCTGCCGCCTGCGCGAACGAGCCGAATCCGGCGGCTGCCAAGGCAGTCACATAGAGCCACTTGTGCATCAATTTCTCCTTGTCAAACCGGAAGGCGAACACCGCCGAGCCCCGAGGGACCGGCAAGCACGCCATAAAGTTCCCGAAGACAAAAATTTTGCGTCCTCGCACCTGCTTCACCAGACACGCGACTGCATCACCAGCCAAAGAAAAGGCGGGGCTGGGGGTTGGGGCGTCGGGACACGCTGCACGGCTGCCGATCATCCTAGAAACCTCAGTTGCACATGGCAGAATGTGCGGTTATGGGGGTGCAGGGCAAGGCGCAATGCGGGTGAAAGCCGGCAGCTTGCGCGGCATGCCGCGCGCCGGCTTGAACGCCTGCAAGCTTAAGCTTGCAGGCCGGGGCGGATAGTTCTTCTATTCCAACGAGTTGCAACGTAGCCATGCGCCGCCATAACCGTGCAATCTGCCCAGTAGCGGACGCACCCGATGGGTGAACGGGTTCAGCGAACTAAACACGATAAGAATCATCAAACTACGGCGCTCGACAAGCGGTCTACTGAGGTTTCTAGGATCAGTGGCTCGCGGTATCCAGAACACCAAGACAAGAACTTTGCGTCCTCGAACCTGCTTCACCAGCCACGCCATTGCGTCACTAGCACCGCCCTCCTCAAGAGCGGCCCTGACATGTAATTCCACGCCCCAGCACCCAGCACCCAGCCCCCGCTTCTGCCGACGTAAGTCTCGATGCGTCGATTAAGCGGCGGCCGGCTGCACGCCGGTGGCCAATACTTGAATCACGATGGCGACATAGTGACAGGCGCTACCCGCAAGCACGAATCCATGCCAGATCGCGTGCCCATAAGGCAGGCGCCGACTCATATAGAAGATGGTGCCGAGTGTGTACGCAGCACCCCCAAGAAACAGCCAGATCACCGCGGTTGGCGGCACTGAACGCTGCAAGGGTTCGATGGCGATGACAATTAGCCAGCCCATGCCGATGTAGATCCCGGTCGAGAGCCAGCGAAAGCGCCCGGTGTAATAGAGTTTGAAGATGACGCCGATCAGCGCCAGCGTCCATACCAGCGCAAGCAGCGTATAGCCACCGGATCCGCGTAAGCCGGTCAGGGTAAACGGCGTATAGGTGCCCGCGATCAACACGAAGATCATGCAGTGGTCGAACACTTTGAGGCGCGATTTCGCCGGCTCGCTGCGCGCAGCGTGGTAGAGCGTCGAGGACACATACAGCAGCAACAAAGAAACGCCGTAAATCGAGGCGCCGACCAGCGCGTAGACATCTCCGAATACTGCCGCGAGGGTAATCAGGACGGCTGCGGCCACCAGCGCCAGCACTGCACCGGCGCCATGCGTGGCGGTATTGAGCATTTCTTCCAGATCGTAGACCGGCGCAGCCGCAGGCTCGCGACTGCTTGGATATCGCGTGTCCGATTCGGTAACAGGTTCGATAAGGTCGCTCCTGAAGCGGCACTAAGGGGATGGCGCAGGGTGCGCTGTTTCGTTGTCAGCGGTCAAATCAATTGGAAATGAATTCAAACCGGCATATCGAAACGCACCGGCCAGCGTTTGGCTTGGGCATCGCCATGCGCCACGAATCCGAGCATGAGCAATATCAACACCAGCCCGACACCAATGCCGCCGGTCCAAGAGGCGTTGAAGGCGGCGCCAGCCAGACTTGCGAGCAGCGAGCCACCAACCGCCAACACAATCATGCCGGTCATCATGCGGGGCTTCTCAGCGTCCAGCCGCATCAGCACAATTCCGAGACCGTATAAGCTCGCAGCAACTGCACCCACCATGCCGCCGGCAAACATTGACGCGCGCGCCGCTGGCGCCACAAAGGGCAGCAAGGCACCCAGCATGGTGGCGGCGAAGATCCATGCTCCGATCAACGCGGGACGCAGCGCTTGGGAAACTGCTGCGGTAAACACCAATTGGCTATTCGGCGCGAGCGCGAAATACACATCGGTTAAGCTCGGACGTAGCATCAATGTGGCGCGGTGCAAGGCCTGGAAACGCATGGCGGTGAGCATGCCCACATAGGTCGCCACCAACCCCGCGGGAACACCGGAGGTGCCCGTTGGTGAATTCTTTTGCGCACCAATCAGCCAAGCAATAGCACCGACTATGAGCGCTGTGAAAGCTGCTTCCAGCAGGACACCACGCCAATGCAGATTGGGAAGCAAGATCATGCTGAGCGCGCGGCGCGCGGTGGCTTCGGGCCGGCGCTTGATCGATCCAAGCAATCGTTCGAAGGCATTGGCAGACGCCGTTTGCTGCCGATCGCTGAACCAGCGCGCGAACTTTCCAGCATTCGCCGCCTGCACCGCCTCAGGACCGTAGCGCATATCCGAGGTGTTGATATCGGCTGGCGACAGCGTGGGCGATTGATCGCCGACGCGCGTGTAACGCTGCCAAGTGGCGTAAACGATTACCGCTGCAGCCAAGAACAACACCACCGGCGCGCTTTGCGTATCGATTAATGCATAGCCGACTGCGCTGCGTACCTCGGGCCATATACCGAGCAGAAGCGGCAGCATCCAAACCAGCGAGGCCCATTTCGCGCCACTTCCGGTGGCCATGCCGAGCGCCAGAATCAGTGCCAAACCACCGCCGACAAGCATGCCGTAGCGGTCAAAGGCCAGCAGTACCAGCATCGGCAGCAGCACCAGCAGCAGACAATGAATACCGATCACGGTCTTGAAATAGCTGCGGAAGCGCGGCAACAGCATCGTATCTGGCCTGCTAATTGAGGACCAAACCATGCTGCTAAACATCGATACGAACATCAGCGCATAGGCGTGAATGCCTGCGGCAGCCAGCAGCGCCTTCGATTTACCGATAAAGAACGGCAAACTCCAGGCGCCTAGCAGCAATAGATAGAGAAGGCTGAGGCCGATCGGATAGCGCTTGATCGGCAGCGACAACAGACGCAAAAGTGGACCCATGATCGATTTAGCCCAACTCGATGAAGATATCTTCGAGCGATAGCGGCTCGATGCGCGTCTCAGTGCCGGATTTTGCCGCAAGCGCGCTGATGGACTCGTCGCTGAGCCCGTCGACGATCCAATGCGGCGACTCACCATCCAACACCTGGCGCACGACACCAGGATGGCGCCAATCGGTGGACGGCAAAACACCACTCAGGTAGACGCGGCGTACACGTTGTTTGAGCGTGGGCAAATCGCACGAGAACTGGATTCGCCCACTTTTCAGCAAGGCGATCTCCGCATCGGCGCGTTCCAGATCGGTGGTGATGTGGGTGGAGAAAACTACCGTCTTGCCGGGGCGCCGCGTGAGTTTCAGGAGTTCGTCAAGGAAGAAGCGGCGCGTCTGCGGATCGAGACTGGCAACCGGCTCATCGAGTAGCAGCACATCCGGATCGGGTGCGATCGCGCGGATGATCGCAAGCTTTTGTCGCTGCCCCTGGCTGAGTTCGCCGATCTTCTTTTTCGCATCCACTTCCCAGCGCGACAGCAATCCGTCGGCCAGAGCGCTGTCCCAGCGCGCATAAAAGGCGCTATGGAACACTAGGTACTGGCGCACGCGCATCCACGGAAACAAATCGAAAGACTGCGGCACGTAGCCAATGCGATGCAAAGTCGCCGGGCTGTAATCTGGCAGGCTGTCGCCATGGATGGACACGGTGCCGGCATCGAAGGGCGACAGGCCGAGAGCGCTGCGGATGAGCGTGGATTTCCCCGCGCCATTGCGCCCGAGCAGCCCGACTACGCGACCTGAGGGCACCGACCAATCGAGGCTATCGAGCACAATCTGCTGGCCGAAGCGCTTGGTCAGCCCCGCAATCTGTAGCGCATTCTCTGTCGTTGCCAAGCTTTCGAGCATTCCATCCTCCGTCTACCCACATTCATCGAGACAGCATACGGAGCTTGATGGCGGAGATAAGCGTGCGTGAGGTCATCCGCTGCAAAACGCGCCAACGCCAGCCCACAGCGCCACTATCATGCGCACCATCCGTCCCTGAGATTGACGATGAACACATCCACCCGCATCGACAGCACGCGCGTGATTCGCGCGCCGCGCAGCCCAACACGCAGTTGCAAGACCTGGGGCGCAGAGGCCGCGCTGCGTATGTTGATGAATAATCTCGACCCAGAAGTCGCCGAGAACCCTGCCGAACTGGTGGTCTATGGCGGCATTGGCCGCGCAGCGCGCAACTGGGAGTGCTTCGACGCCATCGTCGCCTCGCTGCAAGCGTTGGAGCCGGATGAGACCTTGCTGATCCAATCGGGCAAGCCAGTCGGCGTCTTGCGTACGCATGCTGATGCCCCGCGTGTGCTACTGGCCAACTCCAATCTGGTGCCGCGCTGGGCGACCTGGGAGCACTTCCACGCCCTTGATCGCGCCGGGTTGATGATGTACGGGCAGATGACTGCCGGTTCATGGATCTACATCGGCACGCAAGGCATTGTCCAGGGAACGTACGAGACCTTTGTCGAAATGGGCCGCCAGCATTATGCGGGCGAGCTTAAGGGCCGCTGGATCCTGACTGCCGGACTCGGTGGCATGGGCGGCGCACAGCCGCTCGCGGCGGCCATGGCCGGCGCCTGTTCGCTGAACATCGAGTGCCAACAAAGCCGCATCGATATGCGTTTGCGCACGCGCTATTTGGATGAGCAGGCGACCGATCTGGACGACGCGCTGGAGCGCATCGCAATGCATACGCGCGACGGACACGCAGTCAGTGTGGGACTGCTCGGCAATGCGGCGGAAATTCTGCCGGAGCTGGTGCGCCGCGGTGTCCGCCCGGACGCCGTGACTGATCAAACCAGCGCGCACGATCCGGTAAATGGCTATCTGCCGATCGGCTGGAGCGTGCCGCAATGGCTGGAGCAGCGGGTCAGCGATCCGCAAGGCACCGCGCGCGCAGCCAAGGCCTCCATGCGCGTACATGTCGAGGCCATGCTCGAATTCCAGCGCATGGGCGTGCCGACCTTTGATTACGGCAACAATATTCGTCAGGTCGCCAAGGACGAAGGATTGGAGAATGCCTTCGACTTCCCAGGATTCGTGCCGGCCTATGTGCGCCCCTTATTCTGTCGCGGCATCGGCCCCTTTCGCTGGGTCGCGCTGTCGGGCGATCCCGAGGACATCGCCAAGACCGATGCGAAGGTGAAGGAGCTGATCCCGGAGGATCAGCATCTGCATCACTGGTTGGACATGGCCAAAATCCGTATCGCCTTTCAGGGTTTGCCCGCACGCATTTGCTGGGTGGGTTTGGGGCAACGGCATCGGCTCGGTCTGGCCTTCAACGCGATGGTGCGTTCGGGTGAGCTCAAAGGGCCAATCGTGATCGGGCGCGATCATTTGGATTCGGGCTCGGTCGCCAGCCCCAATCGCGAGACCGAAGCGATGAAAGACGGATCGGACGCGGTGTCTGATTGGCCCTTGCTCAACGCCATGGGCGCCGTGGCCGGCGGCGCGACCTGGGTTTCGCTGCATCATGGCGGTGGCGTGGGCATGGGCTACTCGCAGCATTCCGGAATCGTCATTGTTTGCGATGGCAGTGCCGATGCCGATCGGCGCTTAGAACGCGTGCTGTGGAACGACCCGGCCATGGGCGTCTACAGACACCTTGACGCGGGTTACGAAATTGCGCGTGACTGCGCCGCCGAACAGGGTTTGAAAGTCCCCATGGATCAAAGTCGATAGCCGACGCCTGTTTTCGCTGTCGCCATGCGCCTACGACAAAGGCCGCGTTGCCGCGGACGGCGTCGGCGCGCGAAACACGCAGTCTGTCCACATCACGCAGTGTTGTGCCGGTCGCGTCCGCAACGCTTGCAATTGATCTCGGCGCGCCCCAATAACGGTTGATTGGCAGCAGGCGCGCGGTGCGCTTTGGCCCGCAATCTATAGGTAGCGCATGAATCCCTTGCTCGAATCGACTGAACTCCCAGCCTTTGATCGCATTGAACCAGATCACGTGTTGCCGGCAATCGAAGCCTGCCTGCGTGATTACATGACCGCGGTCGAGCAGGTGACAACGAGCTCAGCCGCGCCAAGCTGGCGCACGCTTATGGCTCCACTGGAGTCCCAGGATGCTGCGCTTGAACGCGCATGGTCCCCGGTGTCGCATTTGCATTCGGTTGCGGACTCTGAGGCATTGCGTGCGGTGTATCAGCCGGCTTTGGATCGGATTACCGAGTTCTCCAGCGAGCTCGGCCAGAATCGGGCGCTGTATGAGGCGCTGAACACCTTTCATCAATCGCCTGCCTTTGCGCAACTGCGGCCCGACCAGCGCCGTGTCATTGAACACGAATTGCGCGACTTCAAACTGTCGGGTGTTGCGCTCGAAGAGCCCGCGCGTACACGTTTTCGCGAGATTGCGCGTGAGTTAGCACAGTTGGAAACGGCCTTTGAACAAGCCGTGATGGATCACACCGACGCCTATATCCGCCCGCTAAAACCGGAGGAACTGGCCGGCATCCCGGCATCGGAACTCGATTTGCTGGCCCAAGCTGCGCAGGATCATGAACTCGAAGGGCATGCGCTGAGCCTTCAGTATCCAGCTTACAACGCGGTGATCACCTATGCCGACGATCGCGCTCTTCGTGCGGAGGCGTACACCGCCTTCGGTACGCGCGCTTCGGATCAGGGTCCGCTCGCCGGGCAATTCGACAACGGTCCGCGCATCGAAAAAATCATGGCCTTACGGTATGAATCGGCGCAGCTATTGGGCTTTGCCAGCCCCGCGGCGCTGTCGTTGACCACCAAGATGGCGGCCTCCAGCGAGCGCGTCCTCGGCTTCTTGCGCGACATCGTGGCGCGCGCACGGCCCGCAGCGTCCGCGGAACTCGACGATCTTAAGGCTTTTGCGAGTGCCGAACTTGGTATCAGCGACCTGCAACCTTGGGATGTGCCCTATGTTGCGGAGAAGATCCGCTTGGCGCGATACCAGCTATCAGACGAGGAATTAAAACCTTACTTCCCGCTGCCCGCGGTGCTCGACGGCTTGCTTGGCTTGGTGAGCGAGCTATTCAATGTGCGTGCCTTCAGACGCGAAGACGTCGCGACTTGGCATCCGGATGTGCATTTTTATGAGCTCGTCGACGCGGAAAATCGTCCGTTGGCCGCCTTCTATCTGGACCCCTACGCACGCGCTAAAAAACGCGGAGGCGCGTGGATGGATGTTTGTCGAACGCGCTTTCGGCATGAGCGTGGAGTCGAGCGCCCGATTGCCTATCTCACCTGTAATTTTCCGCCGCCCATCGGTGGCCGCGCTGCGCTGCTTACGCACGATGACGTGACCACGCTATTTCATGAATTTGGCCACGGTTTGCATCACATGCTGACTGAGGTCGAGGCACGCGGTGTGTCCGGCATCGATGGCGTGGAATGGGATGCGGTCGAGCTGCCGAGCCAGTTCATGGAAAATTTCTGCTGGACGCGCGAGGGTCTCGATCGATTCGCCCGTCATGTGGATAGCGGCGCCGCCATGCCTGACGATTTATTTGATCGCTTGCTGGCCACGCGCCATTTCCACGCGGGGTTGTTCCTGGTGCGTCAGCTTGAATTCGGGCTATTTGATTTTCGCCTGCACCTCGAATTTGAACCAGCGCGTGGGGCGCGCGTGCTCGAACTACTCGATGAGGTTCGCGACGAAGTGTCGGTGATGCGGCCGCCGAGCTGGCATCGTTTCCCGATGAGCTTCGGGCATGTTTTCGCCGGTGGCTACGCGGGTGGCTATTACAGCTATCTATGGGCAGAAGTCTTGTCGGCTGATGCCTACTCGGCCTTTGAAGCGGCCGGCGTACTCGACACCGTCACCGGCGCGCGCTTCCGGCGCGAGATTTTGAGCGTGGGTGGCAGCCGGCCTGCGCTCGAATCCTTCACCGCTTTCCTTGGCCGCGAGCCGCAGGTCGACGCTTTATTGCGCAGTCACGGATTGGGCTAGTCGCAACACGCTGATCGGTCGAGCGATCAGCGTGGCGTCACCCGGTCAGAGCTTGGCGACCACGATTCCGACAAATACCGCCATACCCACCCACTGATTGTTCAAGAACGCGCGAAAACAACTGGCTCGGTCGCGATTGCGCGCGTGGTAGAGCTGCCAGATGAGTAAGCCGCTGGCGATTGCCAAACCCATCCAGTAGGGCCATTCCAACTCCGCCTTGTGGCCAACCAGCGCCAAAGTCGCGATCGCAGACGCATTTAAGATGCCGACGGCGATTAGATCCAGGTCACCGAATAAAATAGCGGTCGAGCGCGAGCCCGCTTTGAGATCGTCCTCGCGATCAACCATCGCATAGAGCGTGTCATAGGCCGTGGTCCACAGCAGATTCGCGCAGAACAGCAAACCCGTGGTGGTGTCGACCTCACCTTTGATCGCCGTGTAGGCCATCGGGATCGACATCGCGAAAGCCGCGCCAAGCACCACCTGGGGAAACCAGATCACGCGCTTGGCAAAGGGATAGAGCACGGCCATCGCTGCGGCGGCGAAGGAAAGATAAATGGTCAGCCGATTGGTCATCGCTACCAGCGCGAAGGCGAGCAGCATCAATATCAAGAATAGAAAAAGCGCCTCGGAAGCACTGATTTCACCAGCCGCCAACGGCCTATCGCGCGTGCGTTCGACCTGCGGATCGAGCCAGCGATCCGCGTAATCATTGATCACGCAGCCGGCAGATCGGGTCAGCAGCACGCCGGCAACAAAGATGACAAGTGTGGAGATCGGGGGCAAACCATCCGCGGCCAGCCACAAGGCCCAAAGACAGGGCCACAACAGCAATAAGATGCCGATCGGACGGTCGAGACGCGTCAATCGCACATAGGCGCTGAGCTTCGACGGCGCCACTGCGGCCGGCACCATGCGCGCGCCCTTCTCTGTCTGCACCAATCGATACTGCGGACGAGACGGCGGCATTTGACACGATTCCGGGTGCGATTGGATTGGCCGATTCTGCCACGCACACCGCGCAAATCACTGTGTTTTCCCCAGCCTCGGTTCGCAAATGCTCCGTCATTGCGGTGGAACGGCGCCACAAAGTCTCAATCGGCGCGCTCTGGGTCTACGCGCCGAAATCGTGCTCGAAATTCGGCAGAGATTGGTTTTCCGCGCGAGGCCAAGTCGACGCGCGTTGCGTCAAAGCAACAACTGTGGCGTTAACACCAATTTAAGTTTTGACCAAAGCCTCACAAATGGATATGTTCGCCCCCGCCTCAGACGGAGAAGACCGCGTGATTTATCAGCCAGACGGCCACACTCGTCGCAGTTCTTCACGCCGTCAGGCGATTCGCCGCCATTTCCTGCAACGTCCAGTGAATCTAAAACCATTGGCGCGCCTGCGCCAGAAGCTGCTACGAATGTTCGATTCGCGCGCGGCAGTTAGCATGGGCTCGCAACGCGTCGGTATTGCCAGTGGCGTTGGCATTCTCGTGGTCTTGGCCGGGCTGGTTGTATTGCCGGTGTTCGCGAGCGTTTCGATCCCGGAACCGGTTTCGACGCAACTTAGCATCCCGCTGGAATTGCCCGCGCCGGATCTGGCGACCACCATCGCGGCACCCGCGGCGATTAGCGCCCTGGAATCCGATCTTTACCTCGCTGGCGATAACGACGCTGGCTGGCAGGTGGTAACGGTTCGCCGCAATGAAACGCTTGGCAATATTTTTGGCCGGCTCGGCATCTCGGCCACCACCATGCACCGGCTGCTGGATCAGAGCGCTAGCGTACGCTCGCTCACGCAGATTCATCCGGGAGATCAAATCGCATTCCGGATTCCCAGCGCTGGCAGCTTGACGGCTCTGCAGTTCGATAAAAGTGAAAGTGAGCGCCTGTTCGTCGAGATCAGCGAGGACACTGTCAAAGAACGCATCATCGAACGCAAACTCGAACGTCGTACACAGTATGGCAGCGCCGTGATCAATTCCTCGCTATTTGCGGCTGGCGATGTCGCCGGAATTTCCGATGTGCAGTTGATGCGCCTTGCGGAAACGTTCAATTACGACATCGATTTCGCGCAGGATTTGCGCCAAGGCGATCGCTTCGCCGTCGTTTATGAATCGATTTATCGCGATGGCGTGAAACTGCGCGATGGCGATGTGTTGGCCGCGGTGTTCGTGAATCAGGGCAAGCGTTTCGAGGCATTTCGTTACACCAGCGCCGATGGCCGAAGCGATTTCTACACCGCCGACGGACGTAGCTTGCGCAAGGCTTTTATTCGCACGCCGGTAGAGTTCACGCGCATTTCGAGCCGATTCTCCTCTGCGCGCAAGCATCCCATTCTCGGTCGTATGCGCGCACACAAAGGCGTTGATTACGCCGCACCGACGGGCACCCCGGTGCGTGCCGCCGGTACCGGCACCGTCCTATTCGTCGGCGTTCGCAGCGGCTTCGGTAACGTGATCCAACTGCAGCACGGCCGCGACGTGACGACGCTGTACGGCCATCTGTCGCGTTTTGCCAAGGGATTGAAGCGTGGGCAGAAAGTCTCGCAGGGCGATTTGATCGGCTATGTCGGCATGTCCGGCCTCGCTACCGGCCCGCATCTGCACTATGAATTCCAAGTGGCCGGCGTACACCGTGATCCTTTAAGCGTGACCTTACCCAAGTCGGAGCCTCTGGCGGGTGCGGAGCTCGCGGCCTTTGCAAAATCGCACGAGTCCTTCGCCACAGCGCTCAACGTGGTCGAGAATCAGCAGTTGGTTTTGCGCTGATCCACAGTGTTGTACCTGGGTCTGATCTCAGGCACTAGCGCTGACGGCATTGATGCGGCTTTGGTGCGGTTTGAGCCGCACCTGGAAGTTATCGCGGCACACACCTTCGCTTATGCAGCCGATGTGCGCGCACGCGCGATTGCTTTGATGAATGCGCCGACCATCTCTCTGGAAGACTTCGGCACGCTTGATGTCGAAATCGGTGAAGCCTTTGCACAAGCTGCGTTAAGTCTGCTCGACCAAACTGGCATTGCGCACAGCCAAGTTGCTGCGATTGGATCGCATGGGCAAACGGTGCGCCATCGTCCATGGCTGAGCCACCCGTTTACGCTGCAAATTGGCGATCCGAATCGCATCGCCGAGCGCACGCGGATCCGCACCGTCGCCGATTTTCGGCGGCGCGATATTGCTGCAGGCGGCCAGGGTGCACCGCTGGTGTGTGCCTTGCATGCAGCGCAGTTCTCATCGCCGCACGAGTCCCGCGCGATCTTGAATCTCGGTGGCATCGCCAATTTGAGCTTGCTGGAGCCTGGCCGTCCGGTGCGCGGATTTGATACCGGACCGGCAAATTGTTTGATGGACTTATGGGCGATCCGCCACCTCGGCCACGCGCGCGATGAAGGTGGCCGCTTTGCGCAGGCTGGACGCGTGCATGCCGACTTACTCGCACGCCTGCTCGAAGATGATTACTTTGCCAGACCGATCCCGAAAAGCACCGGACGCGAGCATTTTCACGGCGAATGGCTGGATGACCGTCTGGCGCGACACGCGCAAGCGGTTGCGGCAGCGGATGTGCAGGCGACCTTGGTCGAACTTTCCGCACGCAGCATCGCCCAAGCGCTCGCGCGCGAAGCACCAAGCACGCGCCGAGTCATCGCCTGCGGCGGCGGCGTGCACAACCGTGCGCTGATGTCGGCATTGGCGCAAGCATTGCAAACCCATATCGGCGATTGCGCACTCGATCGCAGCGATGCGCACGGATTGGACCCGGATTTCGTCGAAGCCACCGCCTTCGCTTGGCTCGCTCATGCCACCCTGCACGAGCAACCCGGCAATTGCGCCGCCGTCACCGGCGCCGCCGGACCGCGCGTGTTGGGTGCCGTGTACGCGGGTTGAGCTTGCTTTAAGCAAGAGCGGGAATCGGGGCTGGGGGCTTTCGCGCATCGATAAAGTGCCGGACTTTTGTAGGTACCATCTCGTGCCGAGTGGCCGACTACTCGGTCAAGATGACCTAGAAAAGCTCCCGCTTTGTTAGCAACAAACCATATTTTACCCGAGCCCCGGACCCTGAGTTCCGGACCCTGAGTCCCGCGCCACAATCCATTTGACCGACCCCTCGTGCTTGACCACACTGGCCGGCATGGAAATCGAAGATTCGAACGAGGACGAGATTCTGACGCGAGTGGCGAATCTGCCGCTCTTTGTGGGTATAGACGAAGAAGCGCTGATCGAGATCGCGGCTGAGTTGCAATGGATCGCGCTGCCGGGCGGCTCGGAGTTGTTTCACGAGAACGACCCTCCCGATGCGGTCTATGTGCTGATCGCTGGCTGTCTGGGCGCCTTTCGCGACGACCATGGGCGCCCAAAACTGCTGGGACGCGTGCAAGCTGGCGAGACGGTCGGTGAAATGGCGCTACTTTCAGGCCATGCGCGCACCGCGAGCGTGCACGCACTGCGCGACTCAGAAGTGGTTCGCTTCAGCCTCGATGCCTTCCATCGTCTCGCACGCGTGCACCCAGAAGCCATGCTGACGATCGCGCGTGTCGCCGTGGCGCGGCTAGAAAGCTCAATGGCAGGACGCGCCGCGACGCCGCCACCGCGCACGCTCACACTATTGCCAGCACACGCGGATATTGACCTGGACGCTTGCGTGGCGCGGCTTGCCGATGCGCTAAGTCGATTTGGTCGCGTCGCCATCGCCGCTGACCACGACTATCTGGATGCGCCGATTTCTGCGTTGCACGAACTTGAGAGTCGCCATAGTTTTGTGATCTATGTGGGCCGCGCCAGCAATGCGGTTTGGAACGAGCGCTGCCGACGGCAGGCCGATTGCCTGTTAATCGTGGCAGACGCACGCGTCGCGCCCAATGAGTTGAGCGCGCCCCCGGGCATCGGGGAGTCCTATCAACTCGCGACGCTGATTTTGTTGCATCCCGGCCAGATCGTGCCCGGCGCCGCACGCGCATGGCGTACGCGTTTGGATCTGCAGGATCATGTGCATATCCGCGATGTTGCGGATGTCGAACGCCTTGCGCGACGCGTTGCGCGGCGATCCGTCGGCGTGGTTTTCTCGGGTGGCGGCGCGCGCGGGCTCGCACATATTGGTGCGATTCGAGCGCTACGCGAGGCTGGACTTGCGATTGATGCTGTCGGCGGCACGTCGATCGGCGCATTGATGGCAGCAGCCGTGGCTATGGAGTGGGAAGACGAAACCGTCTACCAAACCTTTGATCGCTGCTTCGTGCGCAGCAATCCCTTAAGCGACTACACGCTGCCGCTGGTGTCCCTATTCGCCGGACGCAAAGCCTCGCGATTACTGCGCAAGGAATTCGGCGACGGCGATATCGAAGATCTTCCCCTGCCCTTTTACTGCGTGTCTGCGGATCTCTCCAATGGCAACGCGGTGCTGCATACCAGCGGCCCCTTGTGGCCGGCCTTGCGCGCCTCCATTGCCATTCCGGGGATTCTGCCGCCGGTTTGCACTGAAGGTCGTGTGCTGGTGGATGGTGGCGTCATAGACAACTTGCCGGTGGCGGCAATGCGCGCCCTCAATCCTGGGCCAGTGATCGGCATCGATATCGCCGGCAACCACGCACTCGCTGCGGATCTCGACGAAACCGATCTACCGTCATTCTGGCAATTGCTGTTGCAACACTGGCGCGGCAAACCGCGACGTCCCGGCATCCTGCGCATTCTCCTACGCGCGGGGATGGTCAACTCCGCCACGACGGCGTTTCAAAATGCCGCGCTTTCGGATTTGATGATCAAACCGCCGGTCGACAGCATTGATCTGCTCGATTGGCGCCGTTTTGAAGATGCCATCGCCGCGGGCTACACGCACACGCGCGATGTGCTCGCCAAGGGCGTGGACTTCTAACCTTGTTGCAATGGCTTCGGCTATTACCACTTCTCAATAGCGACGATGCCGCGCAGCGCCTCGACCTCGTTCTCGTGCGAACGCGCTTCCAGGCGCAGCGTCGCCGCCTCATTTTCGATGGCTGCACGCGCCGGTATGCCCTCGCCCAAAGAATTGGCGATGCGCTCCGCATCTTTAGCCTGGCTCAATAGACGATCACGCTGGGTCAGGTGCGTACGCAGATTCGAGCCCACTTCAAAGCCGCGATTCAACTCTTTCGCACCGGCCTCATCACATAGCGACTGGTCAACAGATTTGCCATCAACGCCGAGTGCATAGCCACGTGCGGCCTTGCAGTAGCGCGCGATACCGTCTTCACGTCCCTGCAGATAGACAGCCTTTTCGCTGTCGCTGAGTTCGCAACCCGGTCCGGGCAGTGACGCTGCCTCGCCGCGTAAGGCTTGGTCGCGCGCAAAGCGGGATAAGTCGCCCGCCGGACACGCGCTTTTATCGCCATTTGAGCAGGCATTCAGCAACAGAGCGGCAACAAGCAAAGTGTAGACACGCATTTTTCTAAGGGTCATCAAGGGGAGCCGCGATTCTTCCACAGCGCTCTGGCATATTCGCGCTTGCTCGCGGCGGATGGCAGCGATGATCAAATTATTCCAGCGACTCTCAGCCGCACCGACCAACCCTAAACCGGTCGTCGGCACGCGCCAGTTTGATGTCGCAGAGCTATATCAAGGCCCCGCCGACCCGACGGTCACCGGCGTCGGCACGCAGACCGCGCTGGACGAAAAGCTGCGCCAAGCCTACTTCTGGATCGTCAACACGGCGATTATCTCGCCGCACTACGACATCGAATATCACAGCGCGCCGCCGCTGGAATTCCTGCTCGGCGACCGCAAGAGCCGGCTGACTCTGCCCAGCGCGCAGAGCTATTCCAGTTTCGTGCTGTTGCCGCTGCTGACCTTCGCCACGCAACGCAAATGCCTGTTCATTGGCGGTCCCGGTCGCGGTAAAACCGCCAGCGCCGTGCTCATGGGCATTCTGGCCGGCTACTCCGTGCGCGAGGTGCGCCGTGGCATGCAGCGCGGCCACCCGCAGATGACAGTGGCCGATTTGCTGGGGCAACCGCTGCCATCGGACTTGATCAACGCCGACAGCATTGCCAAAGTGCGTGTGGCCTGGCGCTCGTGGCTGGGAATGCGCGTCAAGATCATCGACGAGTACAACCGCATCCCCACGCGCACCCAAAGCGCGCTGTTGACATTGATGGGTGACAACTATGCCGAGATGTTCGATCAGATTTTCGAATGTCCGCCCAGCGCCTGGTATCTGACCGCCAATGACGATCAGGGCGGCGGCACCTATCAGGTGATTGAGGCATTGCGCGATCGAATTGATGTGATCGTGCAGGCGCTGGCCTTCAATCCGCGCTTTCTGGACGAGTTGTTGACGCGCATCGAAGAAGACGCCCGCCCGGAAGAATTTGTGCCGCGCGAGATCATTTTCAGCGAAGAAGAAAGCAAGCGGCTATCCAAAGAAGTTCGCGCCGTGCCGCTGCCCGATCCGGTGCGACGCCGCTTGGAATTTTTCTCCAGCCAGTTCGAATTCATGGACGTGGCCGGCGACCAATTCGAGTACAAAGGCAAAGACACCGCGCGCCTCGCGGGCACCGATTGGAACTGGCTCACGGCCCAAGATGACGGTCGCGATCGGCTGAAAGATCTGGGCTGTCATACGCGCAACGGTTTGTCGGTGCGCAATTTGATGACCTTAATGGTGTTCGCCAAAGCGATGGCCTATTTCCGCGGCGCGCCTGAGGTGAGCCTTGATGATCTGCGCCAAATTCTGCCCTTTGTACTCAATGACAAACTCAAGCCTGATCTAGACGCGCCGTTTTTTCAGGCTTCGGCGAATACCGGCTTTCGCAGTGACCGCATCGCTTGGCTGCGTCAGTTGTTCGATGCTAGCTGCCGCGAATACGACCGGCTCGAACTTGATCGCAACGACCCGGTGGCCGAGTTGGCTAACGAATTGCGCGCAGGCCTGGAAGGCATTGACGAGGCGGAAGTGCGCACGCGCATGACGCGTATCGAGCGCCAGATCGGCGCCATCGGCAAGGGCGGAAAGCTTTACGGGCCGCTACACGACGATTTATTGCTGCTCAAATCGCTGCATCAGCGCTATCACAACTATTTGCGCTGGTTGGAGGCGAAGTGAGCGGGCGGATGCGGGATTCGGGATTCGGGATTCGGGATTCGGGATTCGGGATTCGGGATTCGGGATTCGGGATAAAAATTCGCTTTGGAGCTAGGAACGCAAGCACTTCTTTATCTTTTTTGACCGCGTCGCTTACGGCCAGTTGACACGGCAATGGCGTCGTAACCGAGCTTGTGTGGTTGTGCCTGCGGCCCTTTCGACGCCTGCAGGAACACCAAAACTTCATCGCTGCGTCCCAGGCCCAGTCCCGCTATTGGTTTCAGTAGTCCCGCTCCTGGCTTCACCAGTCCCGCTCTTGCTTGCTTTCCCGCATTTGACACCAATAAGGGCACCACGCAATGACCATCTCGCCCGCCTTCGCCGACGTCCTCCGTGGTGGTCGCGTGGAGTTTAATCGGCGCCATGCGCAGGCGCGGCACCGATATCCGGGCATGGACGGTGCTGCTTTTTTGGATCTGCTGGCCGGGCCGGTCGACGCGATCGTCGCCGCGGTCGCCGAGACGGATCGCGCCGCGGTGCCGAGCGTTGTTGACGTGCTTTACGACTTATCTCTATCGCTGTTCGGGCAACGTTGGATTGGTCCGGGCGGGCGCGCGCCAGCGATCCTCGATCTTTGGCTGGCAATGGCGCAGAACGCGCCATTATTTGTTGCCTCTGATCCTCATCGATTGATGTCCGCGCTCGCAAACGCGCAGGTCCATTGGGCTACGCAGGAAAACGGCATTGGTTGGTCGCAAACTGTCATCGCACTGGCCACGCGCGCGCGCAATGTCGATGAGCTTTTGACCGCCGGGCAAGTGGCCGCGTGGCGGCATGGGCTGGCGCACTATCGGGAAAGTGCGCTCGATCGTGCACGCGACTTAGAACCGAGTCTGGCAGCGATCGCGCTGGGCATTGGTTTGCGCGAGTGGACGCCGGACCTGATAGCAGCCCTGCGCGAAGATCGCTGGTTCCGGCCGGACGCTAAGCAGCCGGTTTCGCGACCTTTTGTTGCTGCCCACATCGGCGCTTTCGTCGGATTCGGCGGCGGATTCGAAGCCCCGCCACTCGCCAGCTTGCACTTGGGCGAATTATTGCTGACCTCTGGTAGGGCGCACTTTGGCGTCTACGCCGATGCCTTCGGCGCGACACTGCAGCCAACGGTCCAAACATCAAGCGTGTCCGCGCAATCGCTGCCACCGGGATGGCGTATCGAGGGTGCAGATTTGATCTTCAGAGCTGGACGTTTGAGTTTTGCCGAGAAGGGTGCGATCACCAGCGCCGTGGCCCACGCAGACATTTTGCTCGTTACGCACGCTTACGCTCACGCAGCCAGCGTGATTGCCCTGCCCGCGCCGTGACTGTGGCCCCGACCAAATTGCACAAGCAATGGTCCGACGCGTGGGGCAGTGCGCTCGCCGCGTGGAGCCCGTACACGCGGCTCAAAGCACCCATGTTGTGCACCACCAGCAAGGATGCCGCGGCTGCGGGTTTAAGCGGCAGTTTCGCGATGATTCGACTGGTCGATCAGATGGTCGTTATCGATTTGCAGCAAGTGGTCGATCTTCACATTGGCGATTTCGCCGTTGAAGTGCTGGCGCACGAAATCGGTCACCACGTCTATGCGCCCGCCTCGATCACCGATCACACCCGTTCGCTGGCGCGCATGTTGCCCGCGCTGCCGACGGTGAACCAGCACGCGCCGCTGATCGCCAATCTCTACACTGATCTTTTGATCAACGATCGCTTGATGCGCAGCGCCGGTTTACGCATGGCCGAATTGATGGCCTTGGTGGTGCGCAAGGGCGAGGGAAGTAGCCGATTGTGGCGACTGTATTTGCGCATTTACGAATTGCTCTGGGGCCTTGAGCATGGCGCGTTGACGCACGCGCGGGATCGTGATGATGCGATCGAGGTGGACGCGCGCTTGGCCGCCCGTCTGGTGCGTCACTACGCGCGGCATTGGCTCGATGGCGCCAGCCGCTTTGCCGTTTTGGTGCTGCCCTATTTGATCGATCAGCAGGATGCGGCTGCGGGTTTGCAGCCGCTCATGGATACTCGGCATGCAGGCGTTGGCGGGCAACCAGAGGGCCTGACCGAGATGGATCAGTCCGAACTTGCGTCGCTGCCTTTTCCCGGCGATGACAGCGAATTTGAGGACGCCACGAATGCGAAAGAAGCCGCGACGGCGGCGGCCGACAAGACCCGCAGCAAGGGCAGCCGCGGGCAAGCACGCGACCCCTTTCAGTACGGCGAACTATTGCGGCTGGCCGGCATGAAGTTGGATCAACAACAGGCGGCGATCCGCTATTACGCCGAGCGCGCGCGCCCCTATTTGGTGCCTTTTCCTACGCTGCCGGCGGACCAAAGTTCAGATCCGTTGCCGGAAGGATTGGATGTGTGGGAATCCGGCGATCCAATGGAATCGATCGACTGGCGCGAAAGCTTGGCTCGATCGCCAGTGCCAATCCCGGGATTGACCACGGTACAGCGCCATTTCGGCAGCCAGCCCGGATTCGAGCGCTCGCGCAAGGCGCTGGATCTAGATCTCTATGTGGATAGTTCGGGATCAATGCCGGATCCGCGCGCCGCGCTTTCATGGCCCGCACTGGCCGGCGCGGTGATCTGTCTGTCGGCCTTGCGCGCGGGCGCCTCGGTACAGGTGTCCTTGTGGAGTGGACATCGGCAAGTCACTACCACCAACGGCTTTGTGCGTTCTGCCGACGAGGCTTTGCGCGTGCTTACCGGCTACTACGGCGGCAGTACCCAATTTCCGTTGCCAACCTTGCGCGAAACCCATGCGCAGCGCGTCAGACTGAAGCGGCAGACACATATTCTGCAAGTGTCCGATGATGGTGCCTCGACCATGTTCGACACACCCGACGAGCGCGGTGTTGCCGGGTGGGAAGTCTGTGCCAAAGCGCTCAAACAAGCCGGCGGCGGTGGCACCCTGGCTTTGAATATCCCAGCCAACTGGACCGCACGGCGTAAGGAGCCAAACTTTGCACAATCGCCTTACGGGTGGATCTGGCGCGCGCAAGAGGAGCAAGGCTGGCTGGTACACCCCGTGGCCACGCTCGCAGACCTGCTCGGATTCGCGCTGGCATTCACGCGCCGCCACTATGATCCGCGGAGTCGGCAGGCCGAGTAGCAGCCTCAAGTGTGACCTTCGGCCCAAGTTCCTCCCTGATGCTCTGCGCGCGACAGCGCTCGTGCGGCGGATTCGACCATGCGCTACCACGACGCCGCGGGGATGTCGGATTCGGCGAGAAGCCATTTTCGCGCGATAACGCAGTCTCGGCGCGCCTTGATCCGGGCGACAAAAATCCACGCGCACGGCGCTCCATCAGGATCTCGCAGTGCCCGATTTCGGCGCTTGCTGAGGCGGCATTTCGCTGGCATTTGCAGCGGCGCTCAGCAAATATGTGAAAGCACATTCACCGCAGGATTGCACACCATGACAGACGCTTTGCCGATCCGCTATCTGCCCTTCCTGCTGGCGGTTGCTGCGTTCGTATTGTGCGCATGGATGTATCCGTCGGGATTGCAGTGGCAGGTGGGATTGGTGGTCTTCGGGGCGCTAGTGGCCATTGGCATCGTCGACATATTCCAGACCCGGCAGACGCTGCGCCGCAACTATCCGATCATTGCGCACTTCCGCTACATTTTCGAAAGCATGCGGCCAATGCTGCGCCAGTATGTGGTTGAGGACGACGATGAGGAGGTGCCGTTTTCGCACGAGCAGCGCGCGATCGTGTACCAGCGCGCGAAGAGCGTGCGTGAGACGCGGCCATTCGGCACCGAGAAAAACGTCTACGCCAACGACTACGAATGGATCAACCATTCGATGGTCCCGGCGCACATCGATAGCCACGATTTCCGCGTGCCCATCGGCGGGCCACAGTGCAAGCGGCATTACTCGGCGAGCGTCTTCAATATTTCCGCGATGAGTTTCGGCTCGCTCTCGCCCACGGCCATTCTCGCGCTCAATGAGGGCGCCAAACAGGGCGGCTTCTATCACGACACCGGCGAAGGCTCGATCTCGCCCTACCACCGCGAAGGCGGCGGCGATTTGGTCTGGGAACTCGGCTCCGGCTACTTCGGCGCATGCGAACGTGCGGGTGTATTCAGCGAGGAAAAATTCGTCGAACGCGTGCACGCAGATCAGGTCAAGATGATCGAGATCAAGCTCTCGCAAGGTGCCAAGCCCGGGCACGGTGGCATGTTGCCGGGTGCCAAAGTCAGCCCGGAAATCGCCGCAACGCGCGGCATCCCAATCGGCGAGGACTGCATTTCACCGCCCAGCCATTCGGCTTTCAACACGCCCGAGGGCTTGTTGCATTTCGTACAACGCTTGCGCGAACTTTCTGGTGGAAAACCAGTGGGATTCAAGTTTGCGATGGGCCATCCATGGGAATGGTTTGGCATCGCCAAGGCCATGTTGAGCACGGGGATCAGACCAGACTTCATCGTTGTCGATGGCGGCGAAGGCGGCACGGGCGCCGCGCCGATGGAATTTTCCGATCACGTCGGTGCGCCGTTGCGCGAGGCGCTGTTGCTGGTGCACAACACCTTGGTCGGGTTGAACCTGCGCCACGAGATCCGCATCGGCGCGGCTGGCAAGATCATCACTGCCTTTGATATTGCACGCACGCTCGCGCTCGGCGCCGACTGGTGCAATGCGGCGCGCGGTTTCATGTTTGCGCTGGGTTGTATTCAGTCTCAAGCCTGCCACACCGACCATTGCCCCACGGGCATCGCCACGCAGGATCGCTCGCGCTGGCGTACCTTGAATGTGCCCAACAAGGCCGAGCGCGTGAAGAACTTCCACCTCAACACGCTGCGCGCGCTGAAGGAATTGATTGGCGCGGCCGGCTTGCGGCACCCCGGTGAACTCGGGCCCGAGCACATCATCCGCCGCATCAGCGGCAACGACGTGCGCTCGCTGGCGACGCTTTACCACTTCCTGCACCCCGGCGAGTTGCTGCAGGGCGTGCCCTCGCACGCCGTATTCGCGCGCTTCTGGCCCGACGCCCGCGCCGACAGCTTTGCGCCGCCTGCGGGCGTAGCGCAATTGCGCTGGACGAAGTTGTCTTAACTCGGGGCTCGGCCGCTCCCGGCATCCTGCCTCCCGCGGCATTAGCGCATCCATGTGCGTCGGGCTCCGGGCTTAGGTGCCCGGGGCTTAGGTGCCGGGGCTCGGGGAAAATGCGCTTTGGAGCTAGGAACGGAAGGACTTGTTTTCTTTTTTGACCGCGTAGCTGGCGGCCATTTAACACGGCGACGGCGTCGCAATCGGGCTGTGTGGTTGTGCCTGCGGCCGTTTCGTCGCCTACAAGAGCACCAAAACTTCATCGCTACACCTAAGCCCCCAGTCCCGCTACTGCTTCACGCAGCCCGATCCTGCTTAAAGCGGCCCCGCCCAGCGCAAGAGCCCTGACATTAAATTCGACGTCCCAGTCCGCAGCCCAATGCCCCGCTGTTGCTTCCCGCTCGTACGCTATTAGCAGTGCAGTAGACTCACCCTCGATCGGTCACATGGCGAATCACTCGCAAGGAGCGCACATGAGCGCGAAGGGCCCGCCGCTGGAAAGTCTGACGCGTCGACTGGCCGAAACGCCAGCGGCCTTTCTGGGTGAGCCGCGCATCGGACCGAAGGGCAATATCGTGGTGCCGGCGCTGGTGCGCGATGTGCTCGCGCGGCATGGTTTGAGTGTCGATGTGAGCACGCTTGAGCGCTTCGCGCCACGCGATGTGGCGCTGGATCGCAACCCGCGCATGCTGACGCAAATCCTGTGCTGGCTGCTAGTCGACGAGAGTTTCACCGGACGGCTGGATGCCGCTCAGGTGCTGAAAATCCTGCTTGATGAAGCCGATCTACTGGCTGTAACGGTGGCCGCGCGCGAGTTTGTCGACAACGGCGAGCGCCGCGAGGAATTGGCGCGGCTGGCGCTGCGGACTGCGGGCATGCGTCCCTTAGGCGAAAGCCTCAATGTCGCCGAAGATCGCTGGCTTAGTGTGAGCACGGCTGAGCGCGTGCGCTTAAATTCGGCTAGCCGCGCCGCGGAGGAGCGCGCGCGACAAATTCGCGAATCGCTGGTGCGCAAGGCGGCTGAGGAATCGGCTGACAAGTGGTCGCGCGAATGATTGATCCAGCGCCCACAGACGCCGAGCGATTTCCGCATCTGAGCGAGGCCGGTGCGACGCTGCTCAAGTTCATGCGCGAGCACCCAAATGCGCCGCGCTATCGCAATCACAGTGGTCACCGTTTGCTCGAGGCCGATCTGGCGGAGTTGCGTGCGCATGCTGACGAGGTCGCGCAATGCAATGTTGATCCGCGCGCCGATTTGAACCGCGCCTGGCAAGTGGATTTCGTGCAGCGCGCCTTGAGACACGTGCCCTACTACCGGCGCTACGGCAGCATGCCAACGCAACTGGCGCACTTGGCGACCATTGATCGCGGCACCCTGGCGCGCGATGTCGCGGCCTTCGTGCCAGATGATCTGCCGCTGGACCGTTTGATCAATTTCCGCACTACGGGATTGACCGGCCAGCCATTGCTGATCGCCTCGCATCCGCTCGTCGCGGCACGCTATCTGGCCTTTCATCAGCGCGCGCTACGCCGCTTCGGCATCGAGTTACAGAGCGGTCCGGGCACAGTTGGTGTGGTACTCGTCGGCTGGCAGCAACGCTGCTTCACCTATGTTTCGGTGACGCCTTTGCTCGGCGATTGCGGGCTCGCCAAGATTAATCTTCACCAAGACGATTGGCGCGATTCGGCAGATCGAGGTCAGTATCTGGACGCGCTGGCCGCGGAAATTATCACCGGCGATCCGCTGTCGCTTGGCGTGCTGTTGGAGCTGCCCTTTAATCATCGCCCGCGCGCGCTGATGTCGACTTCGATGAGCCTGACGGATGGTTTGCGGCTCGCACTCGAAGCGCGTTTTCAATGTCCGGTGCTGGATTTGTATTCGCTCAATGAGGTCGGTCCGGTCGCCTGCTTTGATCCGCGTCTGGGCGCACATGTGTTGCTGCAACATCGGCTTGTCGTCGAAATTGTGGATGCCGACGGCGAGCCATTGGGTGGTGGTGAGCGCGGCGAAGTGACCCTGACCGGCGGCTTCAACTTCTGCATGCCCTTGCTGCGCTATCGCACCGGTGATCACGCAGCACTGGAACAACGCGATGGCGAATGGGTTCTGGTCGGCTTGTCTGGCCGTGCGCCGGTGCGCTTCCGGCGCGACGACGGCATCTATCTGAACAATATTGATGTGACGCATGCACTCAAGCCACACACGATGGCGCAGTACTCGCTGGTGCAGCGCGCGGACGCGAGTTTCGACTTCAGCGTTTACGGCCCGATGCTGGCGGACATGGCCGGAATCGAGACTGCATTGAAAGATGTTCTGGGCGAGAATTGCGTGCTGCGCACACGCCACGTTCGCGAGGTCTGCGACAAGGTGGTGCAGTATCGCAGCGACTTCCCAGGCTGAGCCCATGCACATCAGAAATTTCGGCATTTTGGCGGTCATTGCCCTCACCGCGGCCTGCGCCAGCGCGCCGTCGGCTCAACTGACGAGCGATCCCCTGCCACGCATATTCCCGGTGCAGGTTGAATACGCCGGTGGTGCCGCCGGCTTCCAAAGTTACGGCGAAAGCGTTGCCGCAGATCCATTTGAGGGTCGTTTAATACGCTTTCGGGGAAGTGCGGACGAGTCGATCACGCTCAGTGCTCGGATTTTTCTTGCGGGCGCATTTGTCTCCGATCAGGCCGCCGTCGATCGCGTATTCGACGGTGCACGCGCGGCGCTCGGCGATGCACGCCTCATCAGCGAAAGCCGTGAGCGCATCGCTACCGCAACGCAGGTGCGTGTGGGGCGGCGTGCGCAGTTCGCGGTCGACGACAACGGCACTTCACTGGAATTGAGTTTGTCGGCGTACTTCGTCGATCCCTATGCGGTGGTGATTCAGGCCAGCTATGCGCCCGAGCGCACGGCTGAGATTGCACCGATGATTTACAGCTTCGCTCAAGCGTGGATAGCCACTGTGCGCCCCGACCGCAACTTGCTGTGTGGCGCGCCAGAAGTCGTCTTGGTGCGCAGCGGTCTGTCGAACGTCTCAACCAATGGGCGGGTGATTTTCTTGAGTACCGAGACCGACAATATCGACGATCAAACCATTGCTGAGCTCTCGCGGGCAGCGGCACAGCAGCGTGCACGCGTGGGCTGCACGCCGCGCAGCGATGACTTTTCGGCAGTTGAAGCCGCGATGGCAAGGCGCGCACGCACGCGTTGAGGTGCCAGTTTGCACGCGTAGTTCGTTAAACCTAGAAACCGCAGTTGACCGTTGTTCAAGCGCCGTAGTGCGATGATTCTGGTGGTTTTTAGGCCGATCGACCCGTTCACCCATCGGGTGAGTGCGCTACGTGGCGCGGCGCAGCTTAAATGCAGCCCTCACCACCGAGCCCTCTCCCAAAAAAACGTAGGCGTGGGGAGCAAGGCCGCTAACGTACGCGTAGCGCGTAGCCGCCGATCATGGTGCCGGCGAATAACAATAGATTGCGCAACAAGGACTCTGCCGGTCGTAGCAGGCCCGGAAAAGCGCTGCCAAGTGCCAAGATCAGCACCGCGGCGGCGGTGAAGCCAATCAGCGCACCGATGGTCATTCGACGCCAGTTGCGGGCGCGCAATTGCACGCGCGCCAGCATGGCATCGTCGATGATCGGCTCGTCTTCGGGCGCAGGCACGGCTTATTCGAAGCCGTTGCCGAACAACTCAGCCCCGGTGACACTGACGAAGACCGCGCTCACGGCGCCTTTGTTGCCCAGCGCATCGGTCGCCTGCAAATACACCAGATGCAAGCCAGGCCCGAAGCTCGAAGCCGCTAGTTGCACCGTCACGTTTTCGGCACTGGTATTGAAGCTGCCATCCGTTGGCTGCATCGCGGCCAGTGGGGTGGCGCCCGCAACCCAAGGCGGCGTCGAATAAATGGCGACGCTTAAAACCACTTGGCTCGGTTCCGTGCCCACTTCATTTCTAAAGCGCGTGTCGTCTGCGCGTGCGACCACCGTGAAGCTGCCGGACGCCGCGACGCTGGCAGGCATCGCGGCAATATTGATCAACTCCGGCCCTGCCGCCAAGCGATAGGGCGCCCGCGCCAATTTAGACGCTGCGAAGAAACCGTCCATGGTCGGAAGCGCGAGATCGGATTCGTAAATTGCGCAGGTGGGGAAGAAACTGGTGCCATCCATTTCAACGGTAAAAGCGGCAACACCCAGCGTGCCGTAGGCGAAATCGTCTGTGGCGCCACCAATGGCGCCGCCAGCATTGGATTGTTCCGGAGTTAACCCGTTGTAAAAAGAGAGTTTGCGACCCAGCGTTTGCAGGGCGATGGCATTCGGTGCGAGCACGCCGTTAACATTTCCCCATGGCCACCAGGTGGTGCCGGCGTTGCTGTGGACATCCATATAAATGCCGCTGGCATCGGCCGAGATCGGCGTGGTCAGATCGACACCGGGATTTTCAGCCCGCTGATCAGGAAATACCAATCGCAGATAGTCGATGATCGCCTGTGATTCGAATTCTGATGCAGCCGATGGCCCGCGAAAGGTTTCCCCGCAAGCCGTGCCCGAACTACCAGCACCACCCCAATCGAAGGGAAAATTACGGTTGTTGTCGACGCCAAGCGAAGTACCACCCGTCGCACAAAAGTTCTCGTTCCGATTTTTGCGCTGCATCCGCGTAGCACTCACTTCCGCGATCTTGCGACCGTCGGGATTGGCGTGCACCAAGATCAAAACTTCGTGGTGATCGAGCACCCAAGTCACATCGGGGTTGGTGCCGTACTGGCCAGCCAGCCATTCGCCATAGCGCAACACGGTTTCGGCCGTGGCGTACTCGCGCGCATGCAAGGCGCCCTGCATGTAGTGCACGGGCTTCGGGCCCGGAATAGCGCGATTGGTCAAGCGCAGCACATTCAAATCGTAGCCCAACGACGGTGTCTGGCGCTTCTTCCAGCTATCGCCAATGTCGACGATTTCCGCGATCTGCGGATGCGCAGCGACCACCGCTTGCATGCTCGCGAAACTCTCCTCCACGGTGCGATAGCACAGGAAGCCCGGGATACTCGAGACTTGTCCCGGCAAGCGCTCGACTTCGGCGTAGGCCTCCTCAGTCAGTTTTGGGTCGATGGCGACCGCAAAGCCATCGTCCAATAGACGTTGATATTCGGCGCGGTTGGCCACTTCCACGATCAATACGCCAGCCTTGCGATCCACGCGCGACGGCGCGGCGCGTTCCAGCAAATTCGTCAGTGACTGATCATTAGTGTAGTAAGCGCGCACCATCCATGGGCCGTGTCCGCTCGGCAACTGCCGCGTGGCCGGAATTGCCGATGGCGGAACGGTGCCCGACAGGGCGATGCTGGATAGGGCAAAGCCAGCGACTAGGCTGGCCATAGCGGTGAAACGAAGAAGTGCGAGCACGCGCGATCACGTCTGGATGCGGGGGGTCGAAGCATAGAGCTTCGCCGCACAGCCGCGAGTGAATGCAGTTCTCGCATCGCGTGGCGCGAAGCATTGTGAAGCGCGATGCACGCGGCGGACTGGCGTGCACCCTCACACGATGCGCTCGGCCTCGGTCACATTGCTTAAGCCGCGCAACTTGACCAGCAAATTGGCCAATTGTCCAAAGTCAGTAACGCGCAAGGTCAGGTGCAAAGTGGCGAATCCGCTGGCAAGCTCTTCTCTACTGTCCATAGCGCCGATGTTGATCTGTTGCGCGGCGAGCACCGCGCCCACATCGCGAATAAGCCCGGTTCGGTTGTACGCGCTGACGCGGATGCGCACGGGGTAACGGTCGTCGCGACGGCCGCCCCACTGCACATCAATCACGCGCTCAGGCGCGCGTGCGCTCAAATTGAGCAGGCTCTTGCAATCGGCGCAATGCACGCTCACGCCGCGCCCCCTGGTGATGAAGCCGACAATGGCGTCGCCAGGGACCGGGTGGCAACAGCCCGCCATTGCCACCATTAGATTGCCGACGCCATCGATCACCACCGCATCTTTGTCGCGACGCACTTGATCTGGCTTCAAACGCCGTTGCGTCAGGACTTGCGCTTCGTCGGGTTTGGGCGCTTCGAGTTCATGCAAACCGCGCGCGATTTGTGCAGGCGAGAGATCGCCGAGTGCAACGGCGATGTACAGCTCGTCAATGGATGGCAGGTGCAACTTCGGCAGCAGGCTTTCCAAGCGTGCCGCGGTCAGCGCCAAGCGCTTCAGTTCGCGCTCGATGATGTCTTTGCCGTCAGCCATATTTTGGCTGCGATCCAGCTTGTGAAACCAGCCGCGCACCTTGTGGCGCGCGCGTGCACTGGCCAAATAGCCCAATTGCGGCATCAGCCAGTCACGCTTCGGCTGTGAATCGCGCGTGGTCAGGATTTCCACCTGATCACCCGTGCGCGGTGTATGCGTGAGCGGCACGATGCGGCCATTGATCTTGGCACCGCGGCAGCGATGCCCCACTTCGGTGTGCACCGTGTACGCGAAATCGAGCACGGTGCCGCCCTTCGGGACGTCGACCACTTCGCCCCGTGGGGTCAGCAGATAGACGCGATCTGCCAGCATTTCGGTCGAGAACCCGGCGAGCAGCGCCGCATCATCCTGTGGCTCGTCGCGGCTCTCCAGGAGCTGACGCATCCACTGGATCTTGCGCTCAAAATCGCCGTCGGGGCCGCCACCCTCTTTGTAGCGCCAATGGGCAGCGACGCCGAGTTCTGCGTGCTCGTGCATCTCGCGCGTGCGGATCTGCACTTCCAGCGCCTTGCCTTCCGGCCCGATTACCGCCGTATGTAGTGATCGATAGTCATTGCCCTTGGGCCGCGCGATGTAGTCGTCAAATTCTTTTGGAATCGGCGTCCACAAAGCATGCGCCACGCCTAAAGCGGCGTAACATTTGGGGATATCAGCCACCAATACGCGCAGCGCGCGCACGTCGTAGAGTTCACTGAACTCCACCTCCTTGCGCTGCATTTTCTTCCAGATGCTGTAGATGTGTTTGGGCCGGCCAGCGACGTCGGCTTCGATCCCGGCGCGCTTCAGCGCGCTCATCAGCTCATGATTAACCAGCCGGATGTAGCGCTCACGGTCTTCACGGCGCTCGTCCAGCAGTTGCGCGATGCGCTTATAGGTTTGCGGCTCCAGATAGCGGAAGCCTAGATCTTCCAGCTCCCATTTCACCTGCCAGATACCGAGCCGATTGGCGAGCGGCCCGTGGATATCCGCGCTCAACTGCGCAATCCGGCGACCTTCCTCGTCATTGCCACCGGCGGCCATGCGCATGCGCACCAAATGCCGCGCAAGCAAGATGAAAACCACGCGCAGATCGCGAATCAGGACCAGTAACAGCCTTCGCAGGCCCTCGGCACTAGTATTGGGCGCCTTCTGGTCGTGTAGCGGCCAGATTTTTTCAGCCTCTAGCTGCCCGGCCAGCAAGACTTCAATGCGCGGACCAAATTGACGCGCATCCGCCAAGCTGAGCGCGCCGCTTTGCAGAACTGGAAACAGCGCCGCTGCACACAGCGTCTCACCGTCGACTTTTAGCTCACGCAGAACGTCGAGCGTTGCAATCAACGCCGGCACGGGATCGGCTGCGGGAAGGGCGGTGGCCGCCAATGCAGCGTGTGCCTGCTCGAATAGCAGGCGCTGCTCGGCAGAGAGCGACGCACCGTAACGCGCGCTCCATTCGAGCAAATTTTCAGCCGCCACGGCAGCGCGCGCTTTCATGCGCTAACACTAACCCACGAGCTTAAGCCGGGTCACGGCTTAAGCTCGGGCAAAACAGCGCGAGTTACTGCACCGTAATGGTAAACGTCCTTTCCAGGGTGTCTGCGCCGTTGTCGGTGCCACCGCTGTCTTGCATGCGAACACGCACCACCGCAGTGCCGGGTAGTCCACTCAACAAGAAGGCCAAGCTGCCAGTCTCCGCGGCGCCCGAACCCGAGTAGTTGATGGCCGGCGCACCGCCGACTCCAAAGATCGTGCCGCCGGAGTCCACCGTCACCGCTCGCGCAATAAGAGTTTGCGTGCTTTCGTTCGCTGGGCCGGTCGATATTCCTGTGACGAAACTGCTCACCTGCTGGATTCCCGTAGTACCCAGCGGGCGCGTTAAGTTACCCGCCAGATTAAAGGTCGGCGCATCATTGCGCGCGGTCACAGTAATTTGGAAGGTCGCCGTCGCCTGACTGAATCCGTCCGTGACGTTGATATTGACAGCGCTGAAGCCGTTCGCATCAGCATTCGGCGTCATGACCAAGCTGAAATTCGGCTCCACACCGCTAAATTGGCAGTTTGAATTCTGGAACAAACTGACATCTTGAACCGAGCAACTGAAACTGGCCGGCGTCAACACCGAATCACTATCTGAGGCGGTGAAAGCAATCGGAGCCGTGGCCGTGTCTTCCAGGAATACACCCGTCTGTGGCTGATTTGCGATGGGCAAGATGCTCGGCGGAATGCTGTTCTGTACCGTCGCGGCCTTCATCGACTGGTTGTTATTAAGGTTCACCTCGTTCGCACCCGGTG